>ERZ1026931.724-NODE-724-length-13225-cov-5.273804_pt1 | contig 13225 bp, 10 predicted proteins | sample MGYA00519253_ERZ1026931 | MGnify/ENA primary metagenome ERZ1026931 (study PRJEB26926, sample SAMN06164831) | human gut metagenome | biome: ENVO:00009003; feature: ENVO:2100002; material: ENVO:00002003 | host: Homo sapiens | place: USA | collected 2012 ... | reverse complement strand
ACAAGAAATCTGGCCCTCAAAAAATGGGAGTACCTTTCTGCTGCGAAACGCAATCCCTCTGCCACTATTTCATTGGATGAATTAGGGGATTGTGTATCAGGCAGGTTTAGTATTGAGAGTGAGATTGAAAGCAAGCATATCGAAAGTATAATTGACACCTTTCTTTGGGATCAGGGATATGAAAAACGAAACATCTTTATCCGACGTTATTGGTATTTTGATTCTATTGAGACTATCTGCAAAAAAACAGGTTTTGGTCAAAGCAAGGTAAAATCTATTTTATACGAGATGAGATTAAAACTACGAAAATACTTAGAAAGTGAGGGAATTGAAGTATGAAAAAGGAACAACTTTCCGAACACATTGGAAATATAGATGATCGGTTAGTCCAGCAGGCGGAGCACATTCCCAATTATGCCCGACAGCACCGTCAAAAGGGGTTCAAGCGCTTTACGGCAATTGCGGCAGTCATTGCATTGATGGTATGTAGTTTTACGGTGGGTGCAGTGGCCTTTGCGAAGGAAACCATTGTAGAAGTTCCGATTGAAGAAGAAACAATTGCTCTTGAAAAAATAGGCCTAACCGTTGTACTGCCAAATGAATGGGAAGGAAAGTACGGCATCGAACTGAACGAGGATGGAACAGGCTGCGCTGTGTATGTTAAGGACATCCATGATGGAAACGGCGAGATGTCTGGTTTGGGTTATCTGTTCTGGATTGGTATAGCACAATCTGATAAGCAACCATTGACGCCGGAAGAACTATATGAATGGTCTCCCACACCATGCATCTATCTCTTTTCCACTGCCGATGCAACTTATATTCTCGAAAAACATAGCGATGTACAGTATGACCCCAGTAATCCAGAAGAAACAGAACTCTACATGACAATGAGTCAACAAATTCAAGATATTTCTTTCAAGATTGACAATCCCGCTGCAATTGATGGATAGGAAGTCCCAAGTAATGAATGGAGAATGACATTATAACACGACAAGTGGAAGGCGAAATCAATTTAACTACCTCCCATAATTATGAGGTCATTACTCTATGATAAAAGGAGCCTTTTATGAGAATATCAGGAGGCAACATGATACAAAATGTAAAGAACTTCCCCCTTGTGCTGTACTGTTGCCTGCTTCTTTCACTTTGCACAGCCTGTACACAGGCATTAACAGGCAACATAGAAACACTATCTCCAATGCCAACTCAACCAGAGGCCACCATACCTCCCAATAGTCCAAAAGCCACCCTCCATGAGTGGTCTGGTGATGGATTCTCATACACCAGTGAGAATCTGGGGATTACAGTCGAATTTCCTCCAGAGTGGGAAAACTTAATGACCATTTCAGACGATATAACTTATGAGTATTTTGTGGAAGGACAATCCGAGTCCCTAAATTGCGTTACTCTTAAAGCAATCCACGGAGGAGAGGATGGGGCGATACCTATCGCTTATATCTATTGGCGCGCAGCAGATGATCATGGACCTGAAGCTGATTATGGAGAATGTGTCACTCTGGTAGAGCGAGAGGGGAATGTCTGCTTATGTTGGATGCCTATGAACACAAAAATAGGACTTGAGCTTTTAGAAGACACCACACTATATGACGAATACAATATTGTGGAGCAAGGAATTCTCAGTGGTGAGTATGAAATCGAACTACTGGACTTAGAAAGGGATTTATCCGAACTTGCATTTGATGATCTTGATATGAACGCCCCAGTGGGGGTTGGATTCAACCTTGCGTTTGAAAATGATGATTCTATCATTTTTTACGGGACTGATGGTCTATTTTGCTACGATTTATCAGAGAAAGAAATCATTTTCAGCGTGGATTTTATTAAAGTATCCGGGACAACTGGTGCAGTTCAGGGGACTGCCGGGACAGATGTAAGCGTTTCTCGGGATGGTCAAAGTATGATCCTCGTATATTCTGATATGGATACGCCCGATGCCGTATATGATGCCTATTATATTTCAATTCCGACTATGACATATCATTGCGGTGAATACCATCCAATGGAGGACGCTTTTAATCCTGAAAATGCAGTTGGGTATGTTTTGCCGGGGGCTGTTTATTCGCATACCCGATACATTCGTGGCGATTCGTCGTGGGATGTCTTTGATGGATATAAAGTTGAATAATGTACCGTTTGGAATTTTCTTGCTTAGCTTAACTTCATTAGCCAAGGGATGTTTAGTGAGTGTTTTTAATTTTGCGACCCATAAATGACTAAACTGGTTCCAATGTCAAGGACAATTTTTTGACAGTAACAGATACAAAATAACCACCGTTACTGGTGAAAAAAGCGTAAGCACAGCATGGCCGCCATATTAATGCCGGCCATGCTGTGCTTATAATAGGGGGTGTTTTTTTTTGCAGATTTACTAAGTCTGTTGCGGCAACGGGGTTACTGGGTTCACTCTATCGCATTGATAAGTATCACAAAGGCGAATAGAGAAAGTACCTTAAAAAAGTTCACGCATTTTGTAAATATAAGCGAGTTCTGGATGGGCTCCCCAGTTTTCTCCATTGTATAGCTGCAAAATCAGGTCAGCTGATGCGGTCATCAAATAGGCCCTTGCTTTTTGGGATAGTTCAAGAATTTCTCTCAGATGGGATATCTGTTGAAGCGCAAGTTCTTTGGAGCGGGTCCACTTCGCTATTTCGCGGCGCAAGATGCGTTGATCCCTTGCTATGACGAATTCTGGGTCCTTTTTCTTTCCTTGAGCCATAGCGCGTTTCTTTGCGCTGGCCTCTCTGTACTTTTTGGCCTTCTCCTCTGCCGCGCGGCGACGGGCGGCTATCAACGCCTGGATTGGCATAAGTTCTGTCGCCTTGATGCCGTAGTAGTTGTCCACCGGGTAGATACCAGTGGTAACATAGGTGTAGTATTCAGATGGAGTTAGCCCCGCCAGCGCATATTGGTAATGTCGATGGTTATAGGCATCAATATAGCCGCTGATCATCCGGCTTACAGTTGACGCGTCTGGACATAGCGCCACGAGGTCAAGCAATTCACATTTCAGCCGTCCGAAAAATGATTCCATGGGGGCATTGTCCTGAGAATTGCCCCTATCGGAAACAGACTGGAGAAAACCGTCATCTGACAGCAGCCTCTGGAATGTGGTCGAGAGGTACTGAGAACCTTGGTCGCTATGGATCACACATGCAGCACCTCGCAGTTCGTGTCCATGGTTCTCCATCATAACGTCATAGGCGGACTTGACAAGCGAGACTGTCATGCGGGAGGACACGCAATGCCCCAAGATCTCTTTTGTATAAGCATCCTTAAAAGCGCAAAGATAAATCGGTGTACGCACAGGGCCATAATACAAATAAGTGATATCTGTCAAAATAACTCTGCGGGGACCAACGGAGAAATTCTGTTTCACCGCGTTTTTCGGGGAGGAATATTCGTGATTGTGTGTGGCCTGATTCTTATAAGCGTCCTTCCTGGGTCTGTTGGCCACGAGATTCATTTCTTTCATAACCTTTCGACAGCGTTTTATACTGATACTGATATTGAACTCGCGCCATAGATGGGTCTGAAAGGTCCTTTTTCCCGGAACATATCCAAGTTTTCTCACGATTTTCCTAAACTTTTCTTTCAATTGCTCCTGTTGTTCTTTCTTTGCGGCACAGGAGCTGTCTATATCTTTTTTACGCCTGACCCACGAATAGTAGCCGGATCTGGACACTCCAAATATGTGAAGGCATTGCACGATAGACAGACCGTCCGCTCTATCCGCTTGTCTACGGATAAAGGAATCTACCATATAGAAACGGTCGGCGCTTACACCTTCGGATTCAATGATATAGTTGTGTCCTCCAATGCGGAACGGAGTTTTTTTTGAGCTGCAACCAGCTCCTCCAAATAGGCATTTCTGGCTTTCAGATAGGCCAGTTCTTCCAGAGGGGACATGGCCCCCATAGCCTCTCTGGGTACAGAGCCATCATAGCTGGAGGGATCTGCGGTGAACAAACGACCCTCCCGGCCCAACTGCATCGCCCGCTTTCCTGCGGAATTCGCGCGGTCCTCTCCGAGTACAGCGGTGGAAAACCCAAGGCTGTTATACGCTGCCACATAGGTCATATGCTCCTCGGAGATCTTCTTATACATGGCAACATAAAAGTCCTTCGTGTAAATAATATCCCGCCCACGAAAATCCTTTAGGAACGGATTATCCAGAAACGGCTGAATCTCCTCTGGCGGCTGCCTGGTCATTCTGTTTTGTTTCATATTCCCTCATCCGCCCACCTTTCTCATACTCCTAAATTTTTTGCCCGTTCAATGGCTCGTTGGGCAGCTTTTTCTTTCATCTGCTGATACTTTTCTTCTTCCTTTGCGATGTAGAGCGAGAATTCAGCTTCGTTCATGGCCAGAAGATACTGCTCGTACTCGACTGGCGTCATGCGGCCCTTATCCCACATGCGGCGTTCATAATTGTAATACTCTGCATATCGCGCGACAAGTTCCCTCAACTCCTCGATATCTTTGCATTCCGAATACGGACACTCATCTTTAAAATGTCCAAAGAAAGACTCTTGTGGGGCGTTGTCCTGGCAATTTCCTCGTTTGGACATCGATTGTGTGTAACCTCTTTTGCTTACTTCCTGCTGGAATGCGCCAGACAGATAAACTGTCCCCTGGTCAGAATGATAAAGTCCACCGCTGACACATGGGTGAAGATCTGATTGACGCAGTGTGGCAAGCGCCAGTTCCAAGTCATTGTGTTCGCTGACTAAAAACGCAACTAACTTGCTGGTGACGGGATCGAGCAGTGCTGAGCCATATGCCTTGCATCCGTCGCCATAGAGAAGATGTGTAACGTCTGTCAGCCGTACTTCATTGGGCCGGTAAAGGCGGAATCTGCGCTGCAGCAAATTAGGTCTCACATTCTTTTTCAGTGCCGCTCCACCCATGCGCTTGGAAGGCGCTGCCTTCCGAATCGACGATGTGAGGTTGTACGTTTTCATAATACGGCGTATCTTTTTCAGCCCCATACGCTTTCCCGTCAGAGCTGGCATCATCATATAGATCTGCCTTGAGCCTTTGGCAAACCCCTTGTATTCCATAACGGTTCGAATCAGTTCGGCATCCTGCTCGTCTTGTGCGTTTCTCTGTACTACCGACTGTCCATAGGTGCCATTCTTCAGTATGGCATAATATGACGCACGAGAAATCTTCATGAGAGAGAGTATTTTTCTAACGCTATACTTTCTTCCTGGGTCTGGCGGAAGATCCCGGAGCCACAGGCAGAGCGATTTCTTCTGCAGAACATTCAGAGAAGAAACAATATCTCCAATTTGAAGAAACCCTTTTTCTACAATACTGTCCAATGCCCGCATCCTATGTCTAAGGATTTTCCGTGTGGGAGAGGCGTTTATTGTCTCTCCGTCAGCCGGTGTAGCCCATGCAGCCAAAACTCGGCTCATGCGATATCGCTCCGTTACTGAAAATATCTCCGGGTCAATATCAAACACACGGAGGATGTCGTCGAATGCCAGTACTGCAATAGGTGCGGCAGCCTCAAAGAATGCCTTATTCAACTCTATTTTTTCACGGGTGGCTGTTTGGACATAAGGATGTTTACGATACTGCTCTACCGTGGCGGCAGTATAATAAGCTGTACGGCCCCTTGTAGCACTGCGGTTTGTGTCCTGCCCAGATGAATGTTCAAATTTTTCTTGCAGCCAGTATATTTTGTGGTAGCCCATGTCTGCTGGCGAAATCCCAGCGGACAGCAAACCATCTTCTATGGACTGTTGGGGATAGTTTCGGTATAGCTCCGCCTCAAAATCCGGATGTAAAATCAGTCTGTTGACATCCCAAACAAATTTTCCGCTTTCAACCAATTCCTCCGCAGTCATGGTTGGCATATATATTGTTTTGGCCCAGTTTGCCTGGGTTTCCGGCGATGCCTTTGAAAACTTCGGACGCCCACCCCGTTTAAAAACAGATTCCACTGACTTTGTGAAGTTTAGGCCAAGGCGCTGGGTATCAAATCCGTTTGCCTCCAGCATCCTTCTGACAGTTGACCGCTCTGGCCTCCGTATCCACGCCTCATAGACCTGCTGTCTGAACTCTATTGTCAGCAGCAAACGGTTTTCCCGCACCTCCAGCACATTTGGATTCTTTTTCAGGGCTTCTATTTCTTCAGGCGAATACCGTTTGGGAACAAATTTAACAGCCATTTTCCACCCATAGCCTCTGTCCTATTTTGCACGATGATCTTGACCTCTGTCAAGGCAGTGTCTACAGCGTTTACTCTTTTGTCAAACTACTGTCTATTTTCTGTGTACCACTGTCAATCTCTGGTCTGTCTTTCGTGCTTTTTTGTCAGAGTACTGTCCTTTCTATAGGTACCATTTTATGTTCTTTCTCTGTCTTAATCTCTGATAGAGTGGGCTGTTCTGGTGGGGCCATATTGAACCCATCCTCGGTCCAGCAAATAGACATAACTCTCTCTTGGTGGAGCGATGTAATCCTTCTCTTTATTCGAGTAAAGTGGTTGGTATCACATTATGATACCAACCACTTTTGCTTTATTTGAGCGTATAGAGGTTGGAGGTGTTGCTCCCGTTGGGGCGGTATCGGGGCAGCTTGGCAAGATAGCCGTGCTGCTCCAAATCTGCCAGCGCCCGCTTGACGGTGCTGCGGGAGAGGTTCATATCCCTTGCAATCGTCTTGATCCCCGGCCAGCAGCTTCCCGCGCTGTTGGACCGATCCTTGAGATACATATAGACAGATACAGCCCTGGGCGGTAGGAGCGTGTCGGCATAAATGCTGTCAAAGTAGCTCACCGATCCACCTCCTGCCGGGGAAGATTATACGGGGTGCGCTTGTGCGGCATACGGTCATAGTCGATGTCCTCCGCTACCACCATCTCCTGCACGGGCGCGTCGTGGAGCTGCCCCTCACCCTTAACGGAGCGGTTGGTCTTCTGCTCCGTCAGCTTGAGCGGGTACTTCCGCACGATGGCGCGGGTCAGCGCATCCCGATCGGCATAATAGACCTTCCGAGCCACCTGTTCCTCCACACGGTATTCCTCCTCGAAGGTGATGCCCCATTCGAGGAACAGTCGCAGGCGGGTGCGCATGGGGTGGCATCCGGTCTTCTGCACGATAAAGCTGCCTTTTGGAATCGACTTGAGCTCATCCGCCGTCAGCAGGGGGCGTTCCATCATCTGCAGGCTCTGGCTGGGATCGTTTTTCCCGCGGCTCACGGAGCCGGAGAGCACCGTGCGGCTGCCGAGGGCTTTGGAGAAGGCATCTGCCGCCTCACTGTTAGGAGCAAAGCCGCCGCAGATCACATCCTGGCAGTTGTCCATCAGGATGGATGCGCCTTCTTTGCCATAGTTCTTTTCCAGCTGCGCCAGCGACTGGATGATGGGTACCAGCGTCAGGCGGCGAGAGCGTCCAGCACTGAAAAGCGGCAAAATATCAAAGGGCGGCATGGTACCCAGCTCATCGCAAAAGAGAATAACACGATTTTTCAGTTTGCCGCCGTTCTCATCCGCTACCGCGAACAGCTCACGGGAGAGATTCTGGATCATCAAGCCAGCCATGAAGTTCTTCGTCTGATCCTCCTCCGGCAGGATGAGGAAAATGGCGGATTTCTCCGCCGCAAACATCTCGGCGTCAATGGCACTGTCGAAGCACAGAATTTGCTCCAGCTCACTATCGAGGAACGAGTTGAGCCGGGACAGCACCGTGGACATGACTGATGCCATCGCCTGCTCGGAGCTGTTGAGTGCGGCGCCTGCCAGCCAGCGCGCTTTGTGCTCGGACGGCAGCTTATCCATGAGCAGTTGGAAACGGGAGCGTCCCCGCGCACCACGCGCCGGCTCCAGCAGATCCTGCACCAGCTTGAATACCGACACGATGTGCCGCCGCTCCTCCGGGTGCTCCTCATCCGGTGGCAGAAACTCTGCAAGCAGCAAGATCGTGGAAGACAGCAAGCCCTCCGCCGCATCGTAGAAGAAGGCGTTCTGCCCGTGGTCGGAGTTTCCCTCCGGGCTGACGATGGACTTGGCAAGGATCTTGGCGTACTTTTCGGCTTTGGCGCGGGCAGCGAGGTTATCCGGTTGCTTTCTGGCGATGTCCATATAGCGGTTGATGAGTGTCAGCAGATTGTTGCTGTCCGAGCGGGTGGGATTGCGCAGGTCTATAACGGAGATGTGCTTGTAGCCGTAATACTTTTTGGCAATAGATCCGTAGTTGCGGGCGAGATCACCCTTGGTATCCAGCGCCAGAAAGCTCATGCCGGACGCGCAGGCATATTCAAGGTTGGGATAGAGGAAGAAAGCCGTCTTGCCCGCGCCGGAGGCGGCAATCATCAAGCAATGAATGTCGTCGCTATCCACCAGTGCGGTCAGTTCATCTTTTTTGCCCTTGCAGCCCAGCACCAGCCCCTGTTCTGTGGGGAGGCTTACTCCCTTGCGCCAGTCTCCGACCTTGAACGGCACATGGGCATAGGTCTGGCGGATCTCCCTATCGGTCGCCCAACGCGCCGTGCCGTGCTGCCCGTCACCCACGGTGCGGGACTTGATGCCGCTGAGTGTATAGTGGTAGGACAGCATGGAGAGTCCCCCAATAATGGCGAACATCCCCAGCCCTGCCGCGACCAATATCCCGATGTTGGAGCTTTTGATCGTGTCCCACATTGTCAGCAGAAGGTTTGGCATAGCTCGCTCCTTTCCATTTTGTTTTCCTGTTCTGCCTTGAGATCGTCGTTCCAGTCCTTTTGCTGCGGTACGAGCCGCTCTGCGGAGATACCACGCTCCTCCAGCAGCTTCGCCATGCGCGCACTGGCGGCATGACCGGCATCGTCATTGTCCAGGCAGAGGTACACCTGCCGGAGCTGCGGGAGCTGCCGCAGCATCTCCATCACAGGAATGGACGACGTTCCGCAGCAGGCCACATAGTTATGCTCCTGCCACCTCTCCGGGAAAAGGGAGATGTAGGAGAGCAGGTCGATAGGGGCCTCGAAGACAAAGAGCGTGTCATCGCCGCCGAGATAGTGGAAGCTGTGCTTCGGGTCGCTGCCCTCAATGTTGCCGCGATAGCCTTGCCCCATGGTATACAGCCCACGCTTATGCCCATGGCGGGGAACGCCGTGTTCATCGAATCCGACGAACACGGCGTTGTGGTATTCCTTTGTCCCGTCCTTGGATCTTTCACAGCTCTCGTAGACGAGCTTCCTGCGCACGAAGGCATTGAGTATCTCGCGGTCGATGCAACGCTTTTGCAGCAGGTAGGCATACACACGGCGCATGGACTCACTCTGCGGCGGCAGCACGAAGGGCTTTGCAGGCTCTGGCTCCTTCTCCCTTGCCGCAGGGTAACTCCCGCCCAGATCATCACCGAGGAGCAAAGACATAGCGTCCGGGTAGCTGAGGCCATAGAACTGCTTGACGAAGCTGATTGCTCTGCCGCCCTGCTCGGTGGCGTGATCGAACCACTCGCAGCCGCGGATGGTGATGCTGTGGTCGCTGGCAAGGCGTTTGTCCCTGCCGGAGGTAATGAGCTTTTCTCCTCGGCGGCGGAGGAACTCCTCCAAGTCCACCGAGGCGGCTCGTTCTTTCTGCTCGGTTGTAAACGGAATGTACTTTGACATGGTCCCTCCCTTATTGTGTCTGTTGCGTCAGTCCACGATCCTCATGGTCATCCACCTTGTGTCCCATTGCCATGCGCTTCTCCTGCAATCTGCGGCGACGCTTCTTGTCGATCTGCATTCCTGCATAGATGGCAGGCTGGGCGGCGTTCTCGCGGAAAATGCGACTCATCTGATGAAGCATCCGAAGGATAGCGGTTCCCACCGCAGCACCGGAGAAGTCGTCCTGATGGTCAATGAAATACTGTGCGTAGGTGTTGCCCTGTACCGCTGCCTGTGCGAAATAGCGCAGAGCTTCTTCGCGGCCTGCTTGCACCTCTTGCCCCAGCAAATAGAGCTTTCCCAGCGTGTATTGGGCAAACTGATTGCCCTGGGCAGCAGAGTCCTTCAGAAGTTTAATGGCGGCAACTGCATCCCTCGGCACCCCCTCCGCGCCGGTGAGCAGCAGCTTGCCGAGCCGGTATTGCGCGTATGGATCGTTCTGATCCGCTGCCTGCCGCAGCCAGTGAATGGCCTGCGGGATCTGCCCCTGCTCCAGCAGTAGTTTGCTCAGCGCATATGCAGAGCAAGGATTACCGGCCTCCGCCGATTTTTGAAACCACTCTGCCGCCGCTTTTCGGTCAATCGATGTGCCAAGCCCGTCCTGATACGCCTTTCCCATCTGGTGTGCCGCGATGGTATAACCCTCCTCCCACAAACGGTGGAGGGTGACCAATGCCATTGACTTCTCACTGGGATCTGTGTCCACAGCATCTAACATGCTTTTTGCTCTGCGGTAAAACCGCGCCTGCTGATGGATCATCCGCTCCGCACTTGGATCTGGAGGAACAGGCGGTTCTTCCGGCTCCGGCGCATCCTGCATGGCATCATCCTCGAAGGTGAAGTGCATCTCCGAAAGCCGGAGCGTTTCCCGGATGACCATGTTGCGCACAGTCTTGAACTCCTTTTGCTGCGACAGCGGTACTCGCTGCGGTGGTGTCTGATTATAGTCAGTGCAAAGCTGCTCTCGGAGCTCCTGCCATAGAGCATAGGCGGACGACACCCGTTCGTCCTTTGCCAGTTCATCCACGATCTCATCTACGATGCGTTTGACACGAGATGGCAGATAACCGTAGACCTTTTTACCGCTGACCTCCCGAAGCCGCTGGGCGAGATCCGTCACCAACAACTCCAACTTATCGCTTTGCAGAGTACCGGTTGCCATCTGCTCAATGAGCGTTGCCATCCGTGCTTCCGCTTCCTGCCGGAGCAGGCCGCGCTGTTCGTCCTTCTGCTCATAGATGTGCAGGCGGTCGTTCCGGTAGATCGTGCTGACCAGCGCGGACTTGATGCTACGGATACCTTGCTTGGTGAGAAAGCCTTCTTTCGGGTCAGCGGAGAAGATAATCATATGGACATGGAAGTGCTTCTCTTTTTCATGGAGAGCAGCATACCAGCGTAGATGGCTCGGACGGATCTTATAGCCCTTGGCGATGTCGGTGATAGATGCGTTGATGAGTTCCTGCCAGTTTTTAAGGTCGGTATAACCCAGACGCTCTGCATTCTCGCGAGAAAGGGAGATAATCGGTGTCCACACATTTCCCGTGTGCTGCGCCACCTCCGCAATAGCGTTCTCCAGCGATGGCACCTTGCCATGGGCATTCCACAAGCCGTGTTCGCCCATCGATTTTACACCGGGACGGTTTGCGACATAGTCAAGATAGTTTTCACGGCTATCCATCGGCTCAATGAAGTCCTCGTGGATCTGTTCGATGAAAGCAAAGGCAGTCTTTCGGTTGGGTGTGTTTGCATAGTTCTCATACTCCGGCAGCTCCCTTGCCTCCGGGAAGCTGCGGAGCAGACGCTGGATGTACTGCTGCTGTTTCTTCGTGACAGGAAGATGAGCATTGTCATCCTTGAGGAGCTGCACGCCTTCACGGGTGGCGAAGTAGCGGGTGCGATGGGCCAGCCGAGCAGAATCTCTGCCGCCCTTCATGTAGGGCGAGATAAAAATTATTCGAGCCATGTATCATCAGGTAACTGTCGCTGGACATCCTGGGCATCCTCGAACCTGATTTGACCATTGGTGCGCTTTACCTCGTCCACCACATACCCGCGCAGGGCACGGCGATCTTCCATCGTATCACGGAAGTGGGCAGCGATAGTATGCGCCATGATGCCCTGCTCTACCGCGCACTTGAATAGGAGACTGTTGGTACGATTTGCACTGTCAGCTACAATTCCGCGCAGCGTCGCCACCAGCGCGTCCGAGAGAAATTCGGTAATATTCTCCGTGCCGAGGTAGCCCATATAAAAGCGCAGAGCCTTTTCCACGAATTCGTTTCGGTTTTTGCTGTTGCTTTCTTCCAACCAACCATCCATTTGTCTGCGCGTTTCTGGATAAAGCCGGATGGTCATTTGTTCTTTTGACATAGTTGCCGTCCTTTCTTTTGATGTCGCTTTTTGTGGGCGCAAACCCCTGCGACACGGAGCTTTTGGGGAAAATACGCCTACAGCCTGTTTGAAATCAAGCGAAAACGCCTACAATTCAAAACGCTGAAAAGCCCCGCACTGCGGGGCTTTGTGGGCGGTCCGGGGCGGAAACGACACCGGGCCTTTATCTTGTGCTTTTATCGAACAGGCGGGTTCCCAGCACAGTTCCCCATAGGAGGGGCGAAAGCGGGGGCAAACAGCGCCGATGCTTGTCTGGGGTGTAAGGATGCTACCCTCGCCCCCAAAGCCGCACACAGCGGCTCACAGGGGCGGACACGGCGGTTACATCTGCATCTCCGAAGTCTGTGCCTGTTCCTCACGAAGCGGTTGGGCGTACTCGCACAGACTCATGCCGGTCTGCTGCTGGCAGAACGCCTCCATCTTTCGCAGTAGAACATCCTGCTCGGCTGCGTTGAGCGGGTAGCTCCAGCTCTCCTCGGAGCCGTCACCCTTACAGAGCGTCAGCTCCAGCGTGTCGCAGGGTCTATCCTCCGCGATGTCGTAGTTGGCATAGATGTTGAGCCAGTCATCGTTTTTGTCCGTGAGGACGAAGGTTCCGAAGGCAGCGTCCACATCGAACTCCGTCTGTACATAAAAATTGAGCTTGCCGTCCGATTCGATGATCTCGTCACCGAAAGAGAAATTTCGCGCAGAAAGATGTCCCGCCGAGGTGATCTCTTTACCGCTCAGATGATCCAGCAGCTTGCGCCACTTATCATCGCTCGACGCGAATTGCGATCGTGTGGCATGGTACACCGCCGCTGACACATCCCGCATTGCCCAGGTTCGCCAGCCGTCCATGACGTGTACGGCGGAGAACTCCCGCTTGTCGAAGTTCACATCGAACACGCCGCGCACCTTGCCGGTGTTCTCCATGCGAAGGGCAGTGAGCGCGTTGTACTCTTCCACCGTGATGGGTTGCCCGCCGAAAAACATTCCGATAAATTTGTCCGGTGCAACACCATTGCCCCTTGTAAGATAACCGTGCAGCTTTTTCCCGACCGCCAGCAGCTCCTCGCCGAGCGAGGTCTTGAAGTACCACTCCTGCCCGCGCTCCGTCACATGGTAGGCGGCGTAGGTGCGGGCTGCTTCTTCCTCCGTGCGCCGCGCGGCATCCTCCGCGTAGATC
>ERZ1026931.715-NODE-715-length-13312-cov-7.469790_pt1 | contig 13312 bp, 5 predicted proteins | sample MGYA00519253_ERZ1026931 | MGnify/ENA primary metagenome ERZ1026931 (study PRJEB26926, sample SAMN06164831) | human gut metagenome | biome: ENVO:00009003; feature: ENVO:2100002; material: ENVO:00002003 | host: Homo sapiens | place: USA | collected 2012 ... | reverse complement strand
GCTACGCCCCTGCGACCCCATTTTCAAAAATTATATAGGTTTATCGACAGTCTGAGGGCAGGTAACACTACCTGCCCTCGCTGTCACTTTGATTTTATTTCGCCGTTGTTGCCTTTGCGGAAATGTACTCACTGAACCTGTTGCTTCCGTCAACCGTTTTGAATGACTTCATACGGAAGGAATACGTTGTTCCCTTTGCGAGCGGGGCGACAACCATTGTCGTTACGTTCTTATCTTTGATAACGTTTATCTGCGTCCACTTTCCGCCCTTGTACTGTTCAATGACATATCCCGAGGCGATTGTGTTGCGGCTCCAGCTCAGCTTTACCGCCACCTGCGACAACGCCGTTGCATTGAACTTAGCCACGTTCGCAATTCTGGTCGTTCCGGCCATCGAAACATAGCCGCCGTAGGTTGTCTTTGTGCCGTTTGTCTTATACGCTCTTATTCTGAACGAATATTTCGTATCCGGGTTAAGACCCTTGACAATGAACTTCAGCGTCGTGTTATTCTTTGTTACCGCTATCTGCGTCCACTTTCCGCCCTTGTACTGCTCTATCGCATATCCCGTAACGTTAGCGTTACGTTCCCATTCAAGAGTGATCCATGTAGCCGTGGTCGAGGTAACTCTTGCATTCTTCACTGCCGCAGGAGGAGTTTCCGCCTTAACTGTGGTATAGCCGCTGTAGTTTGTCTTGCCGTCGGCATTCTTGTATGTCTTTATGCGGAATGAATAAGGTGTTGCGTCCGCCAGCCCCTTTACAGTAAAGGTAAGCGTTGTGTTGTTCTTTGTTACCGCTATCTGCGTCCACTTTCCGCCCTTGTACTGTTCTATTATATAGCCTGTAACCTTATCGTTCCTGTTCCAGTCCAGCTTTACAGCTGTAGGAGATATTGCGGTGCCGACAAATTTGTCGGTATTTGTAAGCTGCGTTTTTGCCGCAAGCCTTACATAGTCGCTGTATGACGTACCCGACGATAAAGTCTTATATGCCCTCATTCTGAACGTGTACGTTGTATCGGCGGCAAGTCTGCTTACATTGTACGAAACCGTGGAGCTGTTATTTATCTTTGCAATCTGCGTCCACTTTCCGCCCTTGTACTGCTCTATCTCATAACCGCTTGCATTTGCGTTCTTATCCCACTTCAGCGAAATGCTCGATGAAGTCGCCGATCCGGCCGCAAAGCCTGTAGGAGTTGCAACATCATTGTCGATCTTGATTTCCGTATAACCGAGAATATAGTAGTATTTGTCTGTTGAATTATAACTGTAATCCTGTCTGACCTGAGTTCCGTTCAGATAGAATTTTGCTTTTTTGAGATTATACTCATAGCAGTCGGCATTGATGTATATATAGCACCAGTACGTCTTGCCCTTCTCAAATACAGTCGGTGTTTTCCACTCTTCATCGTCATACCAGTCAATACTTATAAGGCTCATATGCTCAGGAAGATTATGTGAGATTAAACTCTTTGCCGGAGTTTCTCCTGCCTTAGGAGGCGTTATCTGTACATATATATCCTTTTCATACTCTTCAAACGGCACCCTCAGACTGTTAATCACTACCTTTCCGTTATTGGAAACCGTGAACAGTTCCTTGTCTTCGGATGTCAGCCAGAATCCTTCTCTGTAAGTATCAAGCCTGCATCGGAATATGTAACCGGGAGAAAGCGCATATCCCGACTTAGGCGTTACCTTGAATTCGACCACATAACAGTTATCTACTATAAGCTCGTCATCGTCGTAAACCTCTTCGTTATATTCCCATGTGTTTAAAAGCGGCGTGACAAGAGTTACAGTATATTTATCAGGCTCCGATTCAGTAAGCTGCAGATCGTTTACCTGTCTGTAAGGCAGGAAGTTGCTGATTTCGACCCCGACCGTCCTGATTCCTTCATCGCAAACAAGAACGCTCTTAAATGCAATCTCGTTAAGGCCGATGTAAATATGGTCTGCCGCTTGCCATTCATTTGCGGGATCCTCAAACCTGCGCATCTTTACTGTGCCTGTTGTATACGCTGCAACGTATCCGCTTTTCAGCTTTACTTTTACAAATATGTTGTATTTGAAGCCTTTGCACAGCTGAATATCGTTTACTATATTGTTTCCGTAAACATCACGGATATTGTTTATCGTCAGACTGTATTTTTCGGGTTCACCCGACGCAACGCTGACGTCGCTTAACTTCGATCCACCGTGAAAGCCTGACACGACCGCCTTGATTTCCGTTACAGCTTCAAAGTCATAATCAATTATTATTATCTCATTGATTCTCAGCACATTGCCGTAATTTATAACTGCCTTATACAGCATTGTGCATTTTTCCGTAACCTCCGGCGGCGTATACGACAGTTCGTTTATAGCTTCGGGAATTCCTGTGAACGAGCCGAAATTCTTGGATACATACCAATCTACCGTTTTTATCGGATCGCCCGTGTTGTACGGATTGGGAGCCTGAGTGAGCAGGTCAATCCTACCTACGCTGTTGCTGTTGACGGTAAAACGTGTGCGCTTGTTATTGCTCAGCACATAATTATTTCTGTCTGTCTTCAGCCTGCAGATTTCGTCTGCGCCTCTTGCGGCCATAGCCTTCTTTTCGTCAATGCCGGCCTGCGGTGCGGTAAGCAGAGTCGTGTACTCTACCTTTTCTGCAGAATTTGTGATTGTACCTGCTTTAGAAGTACGTACCGCCTTCTCGGTAGGATAATATACCTCTATATCATTTGGGCTAAGCGGCATTGTTCCGCCCAGGAGCGTTATATTGTAATACTTTTTCTGTAACGCCTCGTCACTTGTAACACGGACAAAATACGGATCGGAAATTATCGTTCCCGTTTTATCGGTCACTCTGCCCTTGCTCTTGTTTGTGATGGTTCCGCCCGTCATAACCAGCGATGCGTAATAAGCACAACCATCTATCGAGGAGAGCGCTATACTGGAGGTGGTTACTATAGTACCTCCGTTTATCAGAGCAGTTGAATTAAGCGTTCCGAGGCCTCCGCCGGCAAAACCGTTATCCAGCTTTATCGGAGTACCGATCTGTGCGTCAAAATAACCATCGTTGATTACAAGATCCGACGCACTCAGCTTGATCATTTCACAATACATCGCATTGGTACCCGTGTAGCAGAATGTACCTCCGTTTATAACGATCGTACTTCTGTTCGAAGCCAAAAGCAGATTCTGGGCTACATCCTTGGCATAGAAATACATCTTACCCGTTCCCACCGAGTCCTCGATGGTCAGCTTACTGTATTCGACGCTCAACAGATGATCCTGCGAGTCAATACTGTTACCTGTCTTTTTAAGCGTATATCCGGCAAGGTCCAGCGTCTTGTCACTTTCTATAGGCGGACACAATCTCGTCAGATAGTTAGGTTTATATTCCTCAGGGTCGCAGTCAATATCTGCGCCAAGCCTTATCTTAGACTCCTCACTGCCGTTGTATGCCAATCTCAGCTGCTGGTAACTACGGACGATAAGGTATCCGTCACTTGAATACTCTGTGCTTTCGCCATCGGTGCCTGCGGCACTGATAGGTATGATTGTCAGCGGCAGTGCGGTTATCATAATAGCAAGTGCCGCAAACAAAGCCGTAATGCGTTTAAATTTTATTTTCATAATCCTTTACCTCCTCATTATAATTTTCAAAGTTCATATAAGCCCACTGCTCTTTATTATATTTTACACCGCATTCAGCAAAATGACATTACCCAGATGGGTAAATTATGCAATTCGCCTTGAACCCTCATTGCATTTTTTACTATTGCGAAGCTCATCTTCGGTAATTGTGCGGTTTTCCGCCCGAAAGCACAACCGCAGATTTTCGCATATCTCTTGCAGACAGAATACCGGCTAAGGTGGTTTTACATAAGATTCGACAGGCAATAAACAGAAAAACGGACATCGGTAAATGCCGATGCCCGTTTTTATATTCAGTTTAACCGCTTACCTCTTTGTCCTTACCGTAAGCTCCTTGCTCCACGAACCGTACTGCTTGGTATTTCCGTAAGTCTTGTACGCTCTTATCCTGAACTTATAGCTTGTATTTGCCTTCAGGCTCTTTATCGTACAGCTTGTAGAAGTAGCCTTAGTGCCAGTGTAAACAGTTACCCACTTACCGCCCTTGTACTGCTGTAACTGGTAACCGCTTGCGGTTGTACCCTTGTTCCAGCCGAGCGTTATCGAATTCTTGGCTGTGGATTTAGCCTTGAATCCGCCAACACCGTAAGGATTGGTATTTACCTTTACCTCACTGCTCCATGAGCCGTACTGCTTAGTATTTCCGTAAGTCTTGTACGCTCTTATTCTGAATCTGTAGCCTGCTGTACCTGCCTTTAAGCCCTTTACAGTGTAGCTTGTGTTGGTAGCCTTTGTTCCGGTGTAGATAGTTACCCACTTGCCGCCCTTGTACTGCTGTAACTGGTAGCCACTTGCCGTTGTGCCCTTGTTCCACTTTAATGTAACAGAGGTACTTGTCTTTGACGAACACTTGAAACCGCCAACGCCGTAAGGATTGGTATTTACCTTTACCTCACTGCTCCACGAGCCATACTGCTTAGTATTTCCGTAGGTCTTGTAAGCTCTTATTCTGAATCTGTAGCCGGCTGTGCCTGCCTTGAGATTCTTTACAGTGTAGCTTGTGTTGGTAGCCTTTGTTCCGGTGTAAATAGTTACCCACTTACCATCCTTATACTGCTGTAACTGGTAACCGCTTGCCGTCGTACCCTTGTTCCATTTCAATGTAACAGATGTACTTGTCTTTGACGAACACTTGAATCCGCCAACGCCGTAAGGATTGGTATTTACAGTCAATTCCGATGTATAATCGCTGTAAGCACCATCCATGACCGCTCTCATACGGAACTTGTATCCTGCTGTTCCTGCCGCTAATCCCTTGACGGTATATGAAGTCGTTGCGTTGCCTGTTATCTTGGCAACATTAGTCCACTTGCCACTCTTGTACTGCTCTATCTCATAACCGCTTGCATTTGCATTCTTGTTCCACTGCAATGTTACATTGGTGCTGGTTAATGACTTAACCTTGAAGCCGCTTACCGCTCCGAGAGGAGTTTTATGCTGAACTGATTTTGAAACATCGCTGTAATAAGTGCTATTACCTACAGTCTTATACGCTTTTATACGGAATGTGTGTGTTGTTGCCACACTCAGCTTTGACACCGTGTAAGTAACCGTGCCGTTCGATGTAATCTTTGCTACCTGTGTCCACTTTGCTCCGTTCTGCTTTTCGATGATATAACCTGTAGCGTTTGCGTTTCTGTTCCACGAGAATGTCACAGATGAGTCGGTTTTGCTCTTTATAACAAATCCTGTAACGGCAGGGAGCTTGATTTCAAACGACTTATCTACACTGCCTACATATCTTCCGACACCGGTTACAGTTACCTTTGCAGTACCGATATCCTTGTTATTGAAATATGATACCGTGTAATCCGTCTTTTCAGAGAGCAACTTTCCGTCATACTTTACCGTTACAACGGGTTTTATCTCTTTTCCTGTATAATTAAATGAAGTTTCTGAAAGCGTAATCGTTGTATTGCTCATAGTTACAGGAGCAACAACAACTACGCCGCAGGTTGCTTCTACCTGAACAGGCTCGGGTTCCTTTAATGTGGGTATTCTTACTGTTCTTGCGGTAATCTTGCAATCGCCCGTCTTGAGTGCCTTTACCTTGAGTATCTGAATGTTGGATTCTGAATTGTATGTGCTGTCAACTATCTTGAGGATACTCTCGTCGCTTATCTCCCACTCGATCTTTTCGTTTGCTGTAGTGGGGTTTTCCTTGAGCGCTATCTCATAAATATCATTTCCTGTAAGCAGTGTATAACTCTGCGAGGAGAATGTCATTGTTGTTACAGGCGTATAAGCGTTGACCGTAAACGATGCGCTGACAGGCGTAAGGCTGTCTGTTGTTGCCGTGATTACAGCTGAGCCTTTAGCGTTCTGTACCGTAATATTTCCGGTTACAGAATCTACCTTTGCTATTTTTTCATTACTTGATGTCCATATAATATTATCGGTTGATGACTGACTTGAATCAAGTATGGATTTATCGAGTACCGCAAGTGCGTCATATTTGCTTCCGACTTTAAGCGAAATGTCTTTGAACGGGAAATTGATTTCAGTTATCGGATTAGCCTTAACTACGGTTACCGTAGTTGTAACATATAATCCTCTTTCGGAATTTTCGGTCGGAATTACCTTGGCGGTAACTATTACAGTGCCTGCCTTCTTGGCTGTCAGTATGCCATCGTCCTTGGAAATCTCAGCCTTTGTTGTATCATCGACAGACCACTCTATCTTATCCGTTGTATTGGAAGGAGTAAACTTGGCGGTAAACTGTGTCTGATGATTTTCGGGAACAAATACGCCTTCCTCGGTAACTTTGTTTTTGCCGTTCCACAATTCAATCTTAGTAGCCGGCACAAGTATTGTAAAGTTCAGCTTTTTATTGACTTCGCCGCTGAGCGAAGAAATCTGCATTGTAAATGAGCCTTCTTTTTTACCTGTAACCGCAACTTTAGCTGTTTTTCCGTCTTCTGAATACGCAATAAATGCTGCGGATGCGTTTGTGTTGTTTGCCTGAATTGCAACAAGCAGACAGTCGTCGCAATCGGCGCTTTCCTGCTCTATGGCAATGTCTACATACATTATCTGATTTACGTCAACATAAAGAACTGCGTCATTGCCGATCATATTGCCGTCGCTGTCAAATGCGTTGATAGCCTTAGCGGGATTTTCAACATTTCTGTTTACAATAGAGAAATACTTTTTGATTATTCCCGTGAAATTCAACGATTTGTTGAAGTTAAAGGTTATATAAGCCTCGTCGCCCGGATTTTTGTTATTGGTATAAGTTAATGTGTAATCAACATTTTCGGTCAGTTTTTTACCGTTATATGTAACAATGGGTTCGGGTCTTATAGGCATACCGCCCATATATCCCTGGTCGGGAATATCTTCAACGAATACTTCATTATCTTCTGTAACGTCTTTTTTTGTAATCTTGAAGAAGTTCGTAGCCTTGTATGTACCTGTGTAATTTCCGATACCCGTAAATACAGCCTTCGCAGTGCCTACGTCAAGGTTATCAATATACTCAACAGTATAATCAACATTCTCTTCGAGCATTACGGCATTGTTGTTGATGTAGAGATTGTATTCGGGAATTATATAATCACCCGTATAAACCTGAGGTGACGAGATTCCGACAACCTTTGCCGAACCGATATTTTTTGGGGTTATTTTATATTCCGTAACAAAACTTCCGCAGTAATTTCCCAAACCGTAGAAGGTCGCTTTTGCCGTACCAACGTTGACATTATTAGTATATGTTACCGAAATATCCTTGTCAAATACAAGCTGCGTGCCCCCGTACCTTACAACAGGATCGGAAGCAGGCTTAAGCTCATCGCCGTAATTATATATCATATCCCTTATAACAGGACGTGTAACAGCGTTATCACTTATATTGGCAGGAAGTATCTGATAAGTGCATACCAGTTTACCGTTCTGAGAAGCAGATGTAATACCATTTACTGTAACTGTAACAATACCGGAATTAACAACATCATCCGAATATGTAAGCGTATAATCCTTGTCTTCTTCAAGAACATTTCCCGCACGGTCGGTAACCTCGGGCTTCTGCATCTGTATTGTTCCGTTATATGTAACATTCTCAGGCATTTTACTGATTTTGAACGAAACAAATTTATCTACGGATTCCACTACTTCTATTTCACAGGTAGCGGAAATATTCTTGGGATTCGGTTCTTCGATTGTCGGTGTACGCTTTGTTGACGCAGTTACCTTGACAACACCCGTCTTAAGAGCCTGTAACTGAAGCTTTTTTACGTTGGGTGTATCTCCGTCGGATTCCCCGATGATTTTTACTATCTCTTCCCCGTCAGGATTTGAAACGGTCCATTCAAGAGGTTCGGTTGCCGTATTCGGAGATTCGGACACTATTATGTAATCAGTATTCTTCTCGTTCATATCAAGAAGATATCTGTCGCTTGTAAATTTCAGGACAGAAGCAGGCGAAGAAACATTGACAACAAACGAAGCCTTGACAGGCTCTACGCTGTCAGAAGATACTGTTACGGTAGCAAAGCCGCTCTTATTCTGCGCCTTGATCATACCGGTTTCATCAACCTTAACTATGCTTTCGTCGCTTGAAGTCCATACAAGACTATCTGTTGATGAGTTCTTTTCATCTCGTATAGTTGTTTTTTAATGTGAAAATGCGTTATATGTATCATTTACGTTGAGATTTACAGCATCATCCGTTGTATAATCAAACTCAAGCTTTGTTATGGGATTTGCCTTAAGTATTGTAACAGAAGTTGTTACCTCAAAATCTCTCTGCTTCAAGCCGTAAGCCGCACGCTGTTCTTCCGTGTAATCGTTCATTTCATAAAGAGGATTAACGGCTCTTGCAGTTACTGTAACGGTACCTGCCAGCTTTGCTGTAATTGTGCCTTCGGACGAAATTTCAGCCTTGGTATTGTTGCTTACGCTCCATTCAATACCGTCAGTCGTAGTAGAAGGTGTTGATGACGCAGTAAGATAAAGCAGATGATTTTCGGCTACAGTTACGCCCTTGCCTGTAATTTCTTCATCACCGTGTTTGAGCTTTATAGAAGTTATAGGATTAAGCACAACAACTTTTATCTTCTGATTTGCTTCGCCGCTCTTTGTAGCGACCGTTACCGTATATGTACCGGGCGTCACACCGTTGATATTGAGTTTTGAAGATAAATTACCGGCGGCTCCTGCCGTAAGATTGCATTTAATTCCTTTAGTGTCGCTTACTGCGAGAACGACTTCATCATCGCAGTTTTCAACGCCTTCGCCAAGAAGAATATTAAAATCGCTGCTTTCTCCCTTATCAATGTAAACGGTAATCGCATCTGTTATGGGATAGTTGCCCTTAGCAGTACTTACCAGTACATTTTTGGATGGATTGAGGACATCATTTCCCGATGTCGTAATTATCCACTGCGGTACATATTGCTCTATCTCATCGGCGAAAGTCTGTATCGACACAGACCCTGCTATAAGTGACAAAGCAAGTATTCCCGCAAGCGTTTTCTTAATACAATTAACAATCATTGCTTTTTTTCCTCCCGTATTATTTTCATAATGTAACAACGCATCAATGCATTTATAATATTATAACATCTTGAGAGAAATTTGTCTATACCACTTTCTACTAAACCAAGCTAAAATAATTGTGAAATATGCATAATAATTACAAATTATTCAGCGTGTCAAAAAAGTATTTTTCGACACGCTGCAGACGTTGAGAGACACACGCAGACAAGGAAACCGCTCCGACAGGCGTACAAAGGTACGTTGAGGAGCGGTTGACACAGTAAGCAAAAATGCTTTCACACAGCCGTAAAAAACGGCTGTGTGAAATTCTTTTTATTTATCGGATTTTTAGTTTGTGCCAGTTTACTTTTCTGCATTTTTGCGGTGCGTGGGTTTATCGACAGTCTGAATAATTACAAATTATTGTGATCCTTTCAGTGCTTTTGCAATACTCCTGCCGGCAAGCTCGGCTGAGTATCGCATTCAGAGCGTATGACTGTTCTTCGCTGTCATACAACTGTATGTCGCTGATGTCATACCTTGTATTTGCGTCATAACTATTTTGTTCCCACTCACCGCTTGATGTCGAGTAATATCCCAACATATAATCGGTTTGTGAATAGAATGTTATTGACGAAACGTCAACAGGGTAATAACCTTCAAGCAAATCGTCACGATTAATGGATATCTGTGTCCACCACTGATCGTCACTGAAGGTTATGCCACCCACAATGGCAGATTGTTCCAGTGTAGACAGCGCCAAGGATGCCGCCACTATGCCTGCGGTCAGCTTCTTGAATCTCATACTTATCCCTCTTTCATAATTATTTATACAAAAGGCACAGTCCACCCGTGCAGACTATGCCTTTATTACCATATTGGATTTTACGCAGAGATATTGTGCAGTATTTACAGAGGTGCTATTATAGAGCCTCCCCCCCCATTTACATAAATTGTAATTTGTTATCTTGCACATATCTCTCACCATTTCATAATATAATCTGAATATTTTAATTTCAGTTCACTTTTTTAGTATATCACTATTGTTAATTGTTATCAAGTATCAATCCGATAATTGCCACAGTATGTGCATAAATATTCAAGCGGTCACAGCATATCACCGTGACCGCTTATCTGCTAATTATCGCTTTGTTTGACCCCGCCGTTTCGCCAACCTCAGCACTGTACTGCAACAGCATCAAAGGCGGAACTTGAAGCGGCACATTGCCGCAAAAACGGCAGACACATTTTATCCGTGCCTGCCGTCTTATTTTTATCAATATCACGCTGTCAAACCGCATTGTAAAGCCAAACAATCGCTATACACGGCAACCCGTTTCACGCGATTTTCTGTTTTACTCTGCACCTGACAAAGTATATGTCTTAACCGCCACAAACCACATTGCTATGCGATTTGCAGTGCGTTCAGCCCCGCCGTTTCGCTATCGCACGAAACGCACCGACTATTCCACAGGCGGAACTTGGAGCGGCACACTGCCGCAAGCGGAATCTGAAGCGGCACATTGCCGAAAAAAGCGGTCACAGCATATCACCGTGACCGCTTTATATTGTTTATTGCTTTATTTGACCCCGCCGTTTAACTAATCTTAGCTGTACCGCAACAGCATTAAAGGCGGAACTTGAAGCGGCGCATTGCCGCAAAAAACGGTCACAGCATATCACCGTGACCGCTTATCTGCTAATTATCGCTTTGTTTGACCCCGCCGTTTCGCCATCCTTCGAATAACTTAAGCGTTTTCAAAGGCGGAATTTGAGACGGCTCACAGCCGCTCGCTTAGCCGTTGCCGACTTCCACAACGTAAATATCAACGTATTGCAAGCCCCATGCGCAAGCATCGTCATAATGCTCCTCTGTACTGCCCATATATACGTCTACAGGAATCGTACCTGCCATCATTCCGTCGCCTGTATCGGCGGCAATAGCATAGCCGTAGCAGATATTGTCATACTGACCGACTATATAGAGCTTCGAGCCGTAGGGGATAACATTGGGATTTACCGCAACTGTGCCTATCTCAGCCATTCTGCCGCTTGCGGTATACGCACCTTCGGGCGCTGTATAGGCTGTAGCCTTGCCGGATACCACATACTCATAGTCAACCGGTCTGCCGTTCCTTAGTACGATAGATGTATCATCTATCTTGCAATAAGGAGTTACGATTGCTGCACCCTCGGCTATAACCTCGTCAACCTTCTTGGTCACTACCTTTGTGGTCTTCTTTACGTCCGTCTTTACGCCATCGATGTAGGTGGTAGTCGTTGTAGTTCTTATCTTGCCGTTGACACCCTTTGTACGAACCTCGCTCTGACCTATAGCCAGAATGTTGCTCGTTACGGTAGATGTCTGATAAGGGATGATCTTATCCTGTTTTTCAGTCTTTATCTCGACTCTTGAAACCTTTATCTCGGCAGGTCCTGTTATCTTGGATTCAAGCTCCTCGCTTACCATATCGTTCTTGCCGAGTGTTATTTTCGCTCTTTTCAAAAGCTCTGAAACCGTGTTGTCAAGGCATTTTACGGTTGTTGTCTTTCCGTCTGCCGTAATCTTCACGTCATAGGCTCTTGTAACAGCGATCTTCTGTCCTTCTTTAAGAACAGCCGTCTTTGCAGGTGATACCTTGTCATATTCGCCAAGCTCAACGCCTGCCTGCTCAAGCAGTTCTGCCACTGTAGCGTCTACACTGTGTGCAGTGGCGGTCTTCTTGCCGCCTTCCAGAATATCAACGTCAAAAGCTCTTTCGATAGTAAGAGTGGCTGTTGCCACGTTCTCCTCAAAGCCTGTGAAGTCTATCCTGTCGTATGTGCCGAGCGTTATGTGGTTCTCTCTGAGTATCTCATAAGGATCGGCACTTACCGTATAAACAATACGCTTTTCGTTCTCGTCGATTATCTCAACGTCATTTCTGAAGTAGAGCAGACCTGTCATAAGGAATACTCCGAAGATACTGCCGAATATAAGCAGTATTTTAAGTGCTGCGTTCTTTGATATGCGTATTGTCAGTCCGGTGTTTCTGAATCTGGGAAACATATATCCGCCTTTCGTCATCATATCGGTAGGTTTAAGCAGTACCCATACGGGCATCACGGTATTAAAATTACGGCTAAATCCGTCTGTCACCACTGACCGTGTACGATAACTCCCCGTTCGGAGAGAACCGCTGCTACGTTTATTATCGGGCTTTTTTCAAGCTCTAGACAATTATAATTTCCGTTTTGCAAAATGTCAAATAGCTTGAGGCAGTCATTTTTGGTGAAAATGCACAATAAAAGGCTGTAACCGTTTTGTAACCTTTTTGTTACCGTTTTGTAATCAGTTAAAATCTGGCTATTGTTGACTTATTTTGTAATTTAATTTGTTAATCTGCCCAAAATTGAAGTTTGGATTTTTGTTGTGTTTTTAGACAAAAATAATTATACCTATTCGGAGATTTTGATGCAGATGTGTTGTGAAATGGTAATAAAATTACACGAAAAGGGCGGACGGGCAGGCGGAAAAACAGCCGATATTATAGCAGGAAAGCCGATTTATGAGCATTTTTAAGGTGACAGAGGGATGAATGTAAACGTATACTTTCGTGAAATATCGGGGGCTATCCGATGGCGAAAATATGGTCGTGACGTGTCCTTTATATATTATAATAGTATAGCCCGTATTTTTTGCCTTTATGAAAGACACACGGTGATGAATTATGATGAAGATAACGGCAACGGTAGAAGCGACAATTGATGATTTATGATGATTTTAAGGGATAGAAAAAAGCCGCCCGATGTGAGCGGCTGGATTTTGAGATACTATTATAATATAAAAGTATAATATAAAGGCGGTCGGTCGTGCAAAAAAGTCCAAGCATAAGTTCCACCATATAATATATCGCTATTAATATATCACTTGATTTAATTATTTGATTTCCAACCAAGGATTTCTTCGGTAAGTTTTTTATCAAGGTCAAGACGCATAGCTTTGCTTTCGACAGGGGATTTTTTGGCAGATGAGAAGGACATATTTACAAGCGGATATTATTGGTTTAGTATAAAATTATTTATAAGCAAAATTTTAATACGAAAAGCTGTAGTATATGAATTTCTGCTTTTTCAATCAGCAAAATGTGATTCAACTTGTATACATCTGTCTCTTATACACATCTCCGAGCCCACGAGACTACGCTGCATCTC
>ERZ1026931.686-NODE-686-length-13578-cov-12.820380_pt1 | contig 13578 bp, 13 predicted proteins | sample MGYA00519253_ERZ1026931 | MGnify/ENA primary metagenome ERZ1026931 (study PRJEB26926, sample SAMN06164831) | human gut metagenome | biome: ENVO:00009003; feature: ENVO:2100002; material: ENVO:00002003 | host: Homo sapiens | place: USA | collected 2012 ... | reverse complement strand
TGGCCAGAAAAACGAAAGCTGATGCCCTCAAAACGCGGCAGCACCTGATAGAAACGGCAATTGTACAGTTCGCCGCACGCGGCGTAAGCAATACGACGCTAAACGACATTGCGGATGCCGCCAGCGTGACGCGTGGCGCGCTCTATTGGCATTTCGAAAATAAAACTCAATTGTTTAATGAGCTATGGTTACAACAACCACCTTTACGCGATCTTATTCAGGAAAAGCTAATTGGTCGTTGGGGTGATAACCCTTTACAGCGATTGCGAGAAAAGTTTGTGGTGGGGTTGCAATATATTGCAGAGAACCCTCGTCAGCAGGCATTAATGCAGATTTTATATCATAAGTGTGAATTTCATAACGAGATGATATCTGAGCAGGCTATTCGCGATAAAATAGGTATCAGTCACCAAAGTATTCGCGATTCCCTACAAAAGTGTGTAGATGACAATCTGATTGCCACCACTCTTGATTTAGATGTCATCATCATTATTCTGCACGGTAGCTTTAGCGGAATTATAAAAAACTGGCTAATGAATCCAGTGAGTTATGATCTATATGGGCAAGCTCCAGTATTAGTTGATAATGTATTAAAAATGTTAAGCCCAGACGGTAGCGTCATGCAATTAATGCAGAGTGAGAACCAGGTCGGATAGTTTTTACAGCCAGAGGCTGAAGGCTGTTGAAGCGTTACCTAAAGTGCTATTCGAGGTCGACGCAGTTGACCAGCTTAAGGGGATTCACTGAGTTCATATTCCGGCACTTGTCGTGCTCTGTTGTCATCAGCTCTATCCATTGGATGAGCAGCGCATCAAAAAGAAAAACGAATACCGCAAAAACAACCAGCCACCAATACTTGCGAATCATTCCTAAACCCTGTGTATTCATGCCCAAGCGTGCAGGGAATATACACGAATTTTTTTAGCTGAAAAGCAGACTTACAATGCCTTTACTTTGTTGAAAGATCGCCACTCTTTGCCGTCAATCGACTCTTTTTAGACAGGTTTTTTGTCTTACGTTTTTTCACCTTGGCAAGCTCAATTTCTGAAAAATGAGAACTGATACTCAGTCTTCTGAGCCCCATTTTTACGTATTCAGTATTGATCTCAATCCCGACGAACTTGCGACCCAATTCCACGGCGGTGGCACCGGTGGTGAAGCTGCCGGCAAACGGATCCAACACCCAGTCATCTGGGTTCGAGGATGCCAGAATTATACGCTCCAGGAGGGCTTTGGGTTTCTGGGTGGGGTGGTTTTCGTATTCGTCCATCAGATAGCGAACGCGTGGGAATTCCCAGACATTGCCCGGCACTTTTTTTTGATTGTATGGCTGCGGTGGGTTTTTTCTGTAGTCTATTAGCGCGCGTTTAGCGCCAGTTTTGGCTTCAACCAGAATATCGTCACGATTAAATGTGTAATTTTTCTGATCTTTTACCATCATCAGAATCGGTTCATACATCGAACCAAAGTAATTTTTGGCCTGTACCCCTGAGCTATCGTATGACCACACGATGCGGCTCTTGATAGTAAAAAGCGGGCGGCATTTGAGGTCGATGTACGGCATGTTCTCCGTACTGTTCATGATGTACATGGTGCCGTGTGGTTTGAGAATGCGATGGCACTCGTCGATGCACTCAAACAACCACGCGAGAAAGATCTCTTCGTCCCAGGATTCCACCATCCCATCAAAGTCTTTCCCGATGTTATAAGGAGGGTCGGCAAAAATGAGTTCGACGCTTTCAGACGGCAGTTTTTTTAGTTCAGTTAGCGCATCACCCAGGATTATCTTTTTAGATTCATCGCCAAAATAGACAGGTTCACATCTCGCGTTCATCGCCAAAGCCTCCCGTGTGACGTCAATAAAAAAGGCGCTTCCCCATGCCGAGTAGCGCCTTTTAAAACAAACATTTCGCTGATTAGTATCAGTTCATGCCGTATTTTTTCAGTTTTTTACGCAGCGTACCACGGTTGATGCCCATCATCAGGGCAGCACGGGTCTGGTTACCGCGGGTGTATTGCATCACCATGTCCAACAGGGGCTGTTCTACTTCAGCCAGTACCAGCTCATAGAGATCATTAACATCCTGACCATTCAATTGAGCAAAATAGTTCTTCAGTGCCTGTTTAACCGAGTCACGCAGGGGCTTTTGAGTTACCTGGTCCTGAGAGTTAACGGTAGAAACGGTCAGTACGTCAGAATTTACGCGTTGTTCGAACATAGTTCTGTCAGCTCTTTATTTCTGTTTACGCAAAATTTTCGAAGTATGCCTCCAACGCCGCCAGCTGTTCGCTGGAATCTTCAATGGCGTTGAATGTGCGCCGAAACTGGTCATCCGGAGCGTGTTCCTGGAGATACCAGGATACGTGTTTACGCGCAATTCGGTACCCTTTTGCCTGACCATAAAAGTCGTGCAGTTCCCGAATGTGCGCACAAAGCAAGCGCTTCACCTCTGCCAGAGGCAGCGGGGGCAGCAGCTCCCCAGTGTCCAGATAATGCTGGATTTCCCGAAAGATCCAGGGTCTTCCCTGAGCTGCACGTCCTATCATCAGGGCATCCGCCCCCGTATAGTCGAGTACAGCTCTGGCTTTATGCGGGTCAGTAATGTCGCCATTCGCGATAATCGGAATGGAAACTTTCTGCTTAACTGCCCGAATACTGTCGTACTCAGCATCTCCATTGAACAAACAGGCGCGGGTGCGTCCATGAATGGTCAGAGCCTGAATGCCACAGTCTTCAGCCAGTTGGGCAATCTCTACGCAGTTACGGTGTTCCGGAGCCCAGCCGGTGCGAATCTTGAGTGTGACAGGAACGTCCACTGCATTGACGACCTCGGTTAGTATCGATTTCACTAAATCCGGGTACTGCAAGAGGGCTGAACCTGCGAGCTTGCGATTCACTTTTTTAGCCGGACACCCCATATTGATATCAATAATCTGGGCGCCGCTTTCCACGTTAATACGTGCGGCATCGGCCATCTCAACAGGGTCGCTACCGGCAATTTGCACCGTGCGAATTCCTGGCTCATCAACGTGCACCATCCGTAAACGAGACTTGTCACTTTCCCAAACCTGCGGGTTAGAAGACATCATCTCGGATACCGTCAATCCGGCTCCCATCTCATAGCACAGCGTCCTGAATGGTCTGTCAGTGATGCCAGCCATAGGTGCTGCGATCAGGCGATTTCTGAGCTGGTATTGTCCGATGCGCATGAGTTAAGAAATGACCATACTGTGACTGCAAGGCGGCGTATATTACGCATTTTTCGCACGAGATGAAAGGCCAAACTTTGACCAATCCACTGAGGTGGATCAATGAATTGCCGTAAATGTGAACGCATAAAAATATTTAATCATATAAATCATCGCATTATAAAAATGCGTCGATTTTATATACACATATAATTTTGCGTAACTTCTCATTTTTTCTTCAGCAGCAGAAGGTACTGGCAAGATATTCTGCTGAATTAATCAGCAAATTACCTCGCCATTGTGTGATCGCTGCCTCATTTTAGTACAGGATCTCGGTATCCCCTGAATGGCTGTCCGTAACCTCGCGTTCATTCAACGGCTGCAGCGGGCGATTGTTCGCTGGCCCAACAATGGAGTGAAATTTATCCAACTGTTCGGCTGAAAGAGCAACAGGCGTTTTCAGGATAGCCCAGGTGACGCCTTCGGTGCAGGGAGGCGTTGTTAACGAACCACGATACCGCCAGTAGGTTTTATTGTCGGGTAAAAGCTGATTGATATTAACTGGTGAGAAGATGGGCATACTGCTGTCCTCCATGGTTGGAAAGGACTCCCACAAATTTTGAATCGCCTGGTTCGGTTCGCCGACCTCAAACATAACCGCTACGACAGCGATGTCTCCGGATTGATTTTTGTGGAGCAACTGCAGCTCCAGCGGGTAGGTCTTACCATCGAGGGTATGTTCGCTCGGGGCATGAAAATCAAATTGTTTTAAATAATAAAGCGTTTCATCAATTTCAATAGAATTAGATGCATAGCTACTCATCGTTGCTTGCAACGTATGGTTAATGCTCCGAAATCTGGTTGGGCCATCGACGTACTGCATGTTGAGCGCGGGAAGACCGTGTTTACTGGCAGTGGTGGTATGGATGTCTATGGGGGATTGGTTTATGCCTGTCTGGCACATTGCATACTCGTTGCTAATTTCTCCCCACTGAGCAGGGCCGGTTTCTCCGGTATAGCCCCATGGTGCGGCGAACGTTGCCAGGGGCATCAGGCATGTTGCCAGTAAAGTTGTGGTAAAACGGTTGAAACGCATGCATACACTCAACGAAAGGCAATATAAAATTAACAAAATCAATAAAATATTATATCTCGATGGGGTGTTTTGCTGTGCTGGTCAATTGTCTGAAAATGGCGTGGTCAGGTAACCACGCCGAAAGGTGTTACTCCACGATCGCGCGACCATTAAGCTGTTGTGTTGGCCGGTTGTTGTTGTGATGCATTGCCTGAGTGAATTTTTTAAGCTGCGCTTCGGAAAGCGTCATTGGGTGTTGCAGGACAATCCAGGTTACGCCTTCGGTGCAGGGTGGTGTCGTCAGGGAGCCGCTGAAGCGCCAGTAGGTTTTATTGGTCGGTAGCAGCGCGTTAAGATCCATCTGAGTGGTTACTTTGACCTCCTGATCCGCTTTTTCAGGCATTGTTGTCCATAGCTTATTCAGTTCTGCATTTTCTCCTCCAACATCGAACATTACCGCGACGACGGCTACATCCCCTTTCGCATCTTTGTGTACCAGATGTGCTTCCATAGCGTAATGTTTGCTATGAACGGTATTTTCACTCGGTGCGTGAAAGTGGAACTGCTGCAGGGTGAATGGCGTTCCATCGAGGGTAACGGTGTTTTTGGTCGAGGTCGTCAGACCCGCCTGGAGGGTATGACCATTGTTGATGAATGTAGTGGGTCCATCAATGTAGTGAACGTTCAGCGGTGGGAGATGCGCTTTAAGCGTAGTGTCGATGTTAATGGGGGATTGGTTCATCCCAGTCTGGCAAGTTTTATACTCCTCGCTGAGTGCGCCCCAGTGTTCAGGAGCGCCTTCCCCCTCATAGCCCCAGTGAGAGGCAAATACCATTACGGGCATGATGCTTAGGGCCAGTAGCCCTGCCTTACCAAAAGTTGCTTTCATGTAATTCGTCCAATGAATGATAAATTCTTTTTTATATTTTAACTTCAATGAGTTAAGCGTTTATCTTAGCATTGCGACGTTGGCTGGGAGAGACAAAAAAGGGGAAACGTGGCCTACAGAGAGGCCACGAGAAGGGGTTATTTTTTCTGGCCAGTAATGCGACACCACTCTTCTTTCTCGATAACCGGATCGAGCGTAAAGAGATCGGCATAGGCTTCACAGACGCTTTCCGCCTGGCTGGCAAGAATACCAGAAAGCCCCAGCAAACCGCCCTCAACAGGCAGCACGCTGATTAACGGAGCCAGTTCACGTAATGGGCCAGCAAGGATGTTGGCGACCACCACGTCGGCTTTCATCGCCTCTGGCTGGTCTTTCGGCAGATAAAGCTCCAGACGCTCAGAAACACCATTACGCTGGGCGTTATCACGGCTGGCCTGAATCGCTTGCGGATCGATATCCACGCCAATGGCTTTCGCCGCACCCAGCTTCAGTGCCGCAATGGCAAGAATGCCGGAGCCGCAGCCAAAGTCGATAACCGTTTTACCGTTAAGATCAAGACCGTCCAGCCATTGCAGGCACAGAGAGGTAGTGGGGTGCGTGCCTGTACCAAACGCCAGACCCGGGTCCAGCATCACGTTGACAGCATTCTCATCCGGGACATCGCGCCAGCTTGGGCAAATCCACAGACGTTCACCAAAGCGCATCGGGTGGAAGTTATCCATCCATTCGCGTTCCCAGTCTTTGTCTTCGAGCTGTTCGATTTTATGAGCGAAGCCTTCACCCAGCAGCGGGTGCTGTTCCAGGATGGCAACCACTTCTTTCATGTCGGTTTCTGCATCGAACAAGCCGATAACGTCGGTATCACCCCACAGGCGAGTCTCGCCCGGCAGAGGTTCAAATACCGGCGTATCATGCGTATCCTGGAAAGTAATGGAAACGGAGCCCGCTTCCATCAGCGCATCGCTCAACTCTTCAGCGTTGGCACCGGTTGTGTTCAGTTTCAGTTGGATCCATGGCATGGCAAAACTCTTTATTTATCAGTAGTCAATATGGCGACTTGCGGGATGGCAGAACCGAAACGGTTGCCGATCAGGAAAGCCAGCAAGCTTATCAGTAACGAAGGCACAATCGGATGGAAGCCCAGGTACTGAACGTTAAAGGTAGCGAGTACGGCATACAACACGCCGCCGACAATCATCGCGCTCAACGCGCCTGCTGCGTTCGCCCGCTCCCAGTACAGGCCCAGCACCAGCGGCCACAGGAAGACCGCTTCCAGCCCGCCAAACGCCAGCAGGTTAAGCCAGATAATCATCTCTGGCGGTTTCCAGGCGGCCAACAGCAGTAACGCGCCCAGCAGCAGGGTAATCACTGCAGACATGCGCTTGAGTCGGGTTTCGTTTTCCAGCTGTTCTGGGCGAAGGTTCAGGTACAGATCCTTAATGATCGTAGCGGAACTTTGCAGCAATTGGGCATTGATCGTCGACATAATCGCAGCCATAGGTGCGGCGAGGAAAATCCCGGCAGCGACCGGCGGCAGGACTTTGACCATCAGCGTAGGGATAACCAGATCCGGTACCGTCAGGTCAGGGATTACCGCCCGTCCCAGAGCGCCCGCCAGATGCATACCAAACATCAGGATCGCCACTACGATGGTACCGATGATAATACCGCGGTGTACCGCTTTACTGTCTTTATAAGAGATGCAGCGTACCGCCGTATGCGGCAGGCCAATCACGCCAAAGCATACCAGCACCCAGAATGAGGTCATAAACGTGGGTGACAAAATGTCATCAGCGCCCTGCGGCGAGACCAGTTTGGGGTCGATAGTCTGCAGGGTTACCACCGCATTGCTAAGGCCACCGGCAGCATGAACGACGCCGACCAGCAAAACGATAGTACCAATCAGCATCACCATGCCCTGCATGGTGTCGTTCAGTACGCTGGCGCGAAATCCGCCGAACGCCGTATACAATGCGATACTGACGCCAAAAATCAGCAGTCCAGTTTCGTAAGGAATGCCCGCTGCGGTTTCAAGCAAACGTGCGCCGCCAATAAACTGTACGGTCATTGCTCCGACAAAGGCGACTAACAGACTGAGGCTCGCCAGCCAGACCAGCAAACGGCTCTGATAGCGGGCAAACAGCATATCGTTAAGGGTGACGGCGTTGTAGCGTCGCGCCAGAATCGCGAATTTCTTGCCGAGAATCCCCAGCGACAGCCAGACGGCAGGCAGCTGGATCATCGCCAACAGCACCCATCCCAGCCCGTATTTGTAAGCGGCGCCAGGACCGCCTATAAACGAGCTGGCGCTAATGTAGGTTGCCGTTAGCGTCATCGCTAGCACGACCCCACCCATGGAGCGGCTGCCAAGGAAATATTCATTCAGGAAGGTACCGGTAACTCTCTTACGCATGGCATAAACTGAGAGACCGAAGACCACCAGAAGATAGGCGACCAGCGGTAAAATAACTTCAAGCTGCATCGTCATCCTCCAACGGAATGTCGCGATAGATAAACTTCACCATCGCCCAGCACAGCACGATAAAAGCCAGCGGCGTTAGCAGGCAGGCCATTTCGAACCAGTGCGGTAAGCCGGTAAAACCCAGCGTTGAATCAGGTAAGTAAGCGGCCACTAACCATGTGACCAGATATAAAAGGGTTAGCCACAGCGCCCAGCGCGCCTCTTTATGGGCCTGAACAAAACGAGCGTCCATTTTTTGTCCCTTGTGGATAAAGAAAGCGGGGATTGTACCTTATGGCACGTGCGGGAGGGGAGAAAAACAAAAGGCCGGAATTTCCGGCCTTTTCGGTTAACGCACGCTTACTTTTCCTGAAGTCCGAGTTTTTTCTCCAGGTAGTGGATATTGGTTCCACCGTGCTGGAAGTGCTCGTCATTCATGATACGGATCTGCAGGTCAACGTTGGTTTTGATACCGTCGATGATCAGTTCCTGCAATGCGTTTTTCATACGGGCGATAGCGACGTCGCGGTTTTCGCCATAGCAGATCAGCTTACCGATCATTGAGTCATAGTACGGAGGTACGGTGTAGCCTGCGTAAATATGAGACTCCCAACGCACACCAAAACCACCCGGCGCGTGGAAACGCGTGATTTTACCCGGACTTGGCAGGAAGGTGTTCGGGTCTTCGGCGTTGATACGGCATTCTACCGCATGGCCTTTAACCACAACTTCGTCCTGCTTGATGGACAGCGGTTGACCCGCTGCGATGCGCAGTTGCTCTTTGATCAGATCAACGCCGGTGATCATTTCGGTTACCGGGTGTTCAACCTGAATACGGGTGTTCATCTCAATGAAGTAGAACTCGCCGTTTTCGAACAGGAACTCGAAAGTACCCGCCCCGCGATAGCCGATATCAACACAGGCTTTGGAGCAACGCTCGCCGATGTAGCGACGCAGTTCCGGGGTAATGCCCGGTGCTGGTGCTTCTTCGACAACTTTCTGGTGACGACGCTGCATGGAGCAGTCACGTTCTGCCAGATAAATCGCGTTACCCTGACCGTCTGCCAGCACCTGAATCTCGATGTGGCGTGGGTTTTCCAGGTATTTCTCCATGTAGACCATGTCGTTATTGAAAGCGGCTTTCGCTTCCGCTTTGGTCATGGAGATGGATTGTGCCAGTTCGGCATCGCTGCGCACGACGCGCATACCGCGACCGCCGCCGCCGCCGGAGGCTTTGATGATAACCGGGTAGCCGATGCGTTTAGCATGGGCGCGGTTAGCGTCCATGTCATCGCCCAGCGGGCCGTCAGAGCCTGGGACTGTTGGTACGCCCGCTTTCTTCATCGCGGTGATTGCAGACACTTTGTCGCCCATCAGGCGGATGGTGTCGGCTTTCGGGCCGATGAAGATAAAGCCAGAACGCTCTACCTGTTCAGCAAAGTTGGCGTTCTCAGAGAGGAAGCCATAGCCCGGGTGAATTGCCACCGCGCCGGTGATTTCAGCGGCGCTGATGATAGCCGGGATGTTCAGATAGCTTTTTACGGATGGAGCCGGGCCAATACAGACCGTCTCATCCGCCAGCAATACGTGTTTTAAATCGCGATCCGCACTTGAATGCACAGCGACAGTCTTGATGCCCAGTTCTTTACAGGCACGAAGAATACGCAGGGCAATCTCGCCGCGGTTGGCGATAACAATTTTATCCAACATGTTCGCCTCGTTATTCGATGACGACCAGCGGCTCGTCAAATTCTACCGGTTGACCACTTTCTACCAGAATCGCTTTAACTACGCCGGATTTGTCGGCTTCGATCTGGTTCATCATTTTCATGGCTTCAACGATGCACAGGGTATCGCCCGCATTCACTTTCTGTCCGATTTCGATGAACGCTTTAGCATCCGGGCTCGGGGTGCGGTAGAACGTACCAACCATTGGGGAGCGTACGATGTGACCACTGATTTCCGCTGCTGCCGGAGCTTCCATACTTGGAGAGGCAGTTTGTGCGACAGCGTTAGACAGAGCTGGTTGCTGCATCACTGGTGCAGCATAAGCCTGTTGCATCATCGGGAAACTTGCAGCTGGCGCTGCACGGCTGATGCGTACAGATTCTTCGCCTTCAGAAATTTCCAGTTCGGAGATGCCTGATTCTTCAACCAGCTCGATCAGTTTTTTAATCTTACGAATATCCATGAGTGGGTTCCGTACTCTTTGTTTAGTGAGATTGTGACAGGCGTTTTACCGCCGTCTGTATAGCATTTTTATAACAGTGAGTGACAAGATGCCACGCATCTCAGGCGCTGCACTGGGTGCTGCTGCCATTAAGTGAGATTGCCAGACTTGTTAGTCATTGTGCGGCTATCTTCTGCCATTTTCGGGTAAAAGACAAAATATACCTTCAATATGCGATTGTCACCCTTTCAGCGCCGTAAAAACGCTACCGGGGATAGCAAAGTCGCACATTATAACTATTTCGTAGCAATTGGCAGCTAAATACTGGTCTTATCAGGGAAGATAATCAACCGTTAACATGTAAAGAAAATCGGATCGTCCGTGTTTTGCAACGCACTGCACATATCGTGAAACTACCGCCACCACTGGCGAAACTTCTTGTAACGGCACGCTAACAGCACCGCAGCGAGCGCTGCATAAATAATCGGTTGAGGGGAGATAATTTTTACCGACCACAGATAATGTATGGGTGCCAGGATCGCCACAAGATAGACGAAGTTGTGCAAATACTGCCAGTTTTTACCCAGCTTTCGCTGTGCAGCCTGCGTAGACGTTAAGGTGAGGGCGAATAATATGACCCAACTGGCAATGCCCAATGTTAAATAAGGTCGCGTAAGTAATTCCCGCCCTAACAACGCCAGATTATTAATACCCAGTTCCAGTAACGCGTAGCTGGTTAAATGCAGCGTTGCCCAGGCGAAACACCATAGCCCTAACAGGCGACGTGTGCGTATCAATAATGGCTGTTTAGCGTAGCGCGCGAGTGGAGAGACCAGCAAGGTCGCCAGCAAAAATTTCAGAGCTGTCCTACCGGTAAAGTGCTGGATATCTTTGACCGGATCGGCGCTCAGGCCGCCGTGATTTACCGCCCAAAATAGCCAGATAAACGGCAAAAAACCGGCAAGATGCAGGCAAACTTTTAGCCCGGTAATGTGCTTTGCGGTCAGACGCACTTAAAAATTCTCCTGCAAATTGAGTCCGCGATACAGTGACGCAACCTCTTCGGCATAGCCGTTAAACATCAGCGTGGGCTGACGCTGCACGTCCAGAATACCGCCAGCGCCAATAAAACGCTCAGTGGCCTGGGACCAGCGGGGATGATCGGCATGCGGATTCACGTTGGCATAAAATCCGTATTCATTGGGCGCGGCCAGATTCCAGGTTGTCGGAGGGCGTTCACGCGTGAGTTTGATACTCACGATCGACTTAATGCCTTTAAATCCATATTTCCACGGCACAATTAGGCGGATGGGTGCGCCATTTTGTGGCGGAAGGGCTTTTCCATAAACCCCCACGGTAAGCAGTGTGAGTGGGTGCATCGCTTCATCCAGACGCAGTCCTTCAACATAGGGATACTTCAGCCCGCCGCCAATAAAGCGATCTTTTTGTCCTGGCATTTCCTCCGGTGCGTACAGCGTTTCGAATGCGACATACTTCGCATTGCTGGTGGGTTCCACCTGTGCCAACAGTTTATGTAACGGAAAGCCAATCCACGGGACAACCATTGACCAGGCTTCCACGCAGCGCATGCGGTAAATTCGTTGCTCCAGCGGGAAACGGGTGGTCAAGGTGTCGTGATCGAGAGTGAGTGGTTTGGCGACCTCACCACTGATTTTTAATGTCCACGGATCGGTTTTCAGGCTACCTGCGTTGGCTGCCGGATCCGCTTTGTCGAGACCGAATTCATAGAAGTTGTTGTAGCCAGAAACTTTATCCGCTGGGGTTAAAGGAAGCGAATTTTGCCAGGCGGCGGGCTTGCTGAAATCAAGCGGCTTACCCGCGGGCGCGGGCGGGCGGTCATTACCCTTAAACCAACTCAGAAGGTCAGCCTGCGCAGAGTGGGGTAAAGACAGCGCGGCTGCGCTGATCCCTAGTGCTTTCAGCACCTGGCGACGCTGCATAAAAAAAGCCGACTCGTCAGTGACGTCGGCTTCTGTAAATGGACGAAATTTCTTCATAACAGACTCCCGGCTTACGCGTCATAACTGACAGGGGACGCGTAGTTAATATGGCAGGGAGTCTGGAGATATGCCGCGAAATTTCGTTAATTAAGTGTAAATTTCTACGCCAGGGTCTGTTACTTCACCTTCACCAGCGTACGGCCTTGCACCTGATTATTGATGATGGCATCGGCGAACTTCGGCGCATCCGCCAGCGTAATTTCCGTTGCCGCCTGAGCATAGAAAGATTCCGGCAGATCCTTAACCAGACGCGCCCAGGCCTCTGCCCGACGTGCCGGCGGGGTCATCACCGAGTCAACCCCTTGCAAACGAACGTTACGCAAAATGAATGGCATCACCGTGGTCGGCAGAGCGAAACCGCCCGCCAGACCGCAGGCGGCAACACAGCCGCCGTAGTTCATCTGCGCGAGGACTTTCGCCAGAACTTTGTCGCCAACGGTATCCACCGCGCCAGCCCACAACTGTTTTTCCAGCGGGCGAGACTCGGCAAACTCATCCCGGCCAAGAATACGGTTAGCGCCCAGGCTCTTCAGGTAGTCGTGGGTGCTTTCACGGCCCGAAACCGCCGCAACCTGATAACCCAGCTTATGCAGTAACGCAACGGCCGTGCTGCCCACGCCGCCGCTGGCGCCAGTGACGACAATCTCACCGTCTTGCGGACGAATTCCTGCATCTTCAAGCGCCATGACGCAAAGCATGGCGGTAAAGCCAGCGGTACCGATGACCATAGCTTTACGTCCGTCCAGCCCTTGCGGCAAGGCAACCAGCCAGTCACCTTTCACGCGTGCGCGTTCTGCCAGTCCACCCCAATGATTTTCACCTACGCCCCAGCCGGTCAGTAAAACTTCCTGACCCGCATGAAAACGGGGATCTTCGCTTGCGCGCACGGTACCGGCGAAATCGATACCAGGAATCATCGGAAAGTTACGAATGATTTTTCCCTTGCCGGTGATAGCCAGGGCGTCTTTATAGTTCAGGCTTGACCAGTGGACATCCACCGTCACATCGCCTTCCGGTAGCTGATTTTCGTCGAGGGGTTGAACGGATGCGAGGGTTTTTCCGTCCTGCTGTTCTAAGATCAAAGCCTGCATAACCTGTCCTCAATTCGTATAGTGGATTGGAAAATTAATAATGAAGACTATACTCGCTAATCAAAACATGATGCCGATTCTGCGCAATAAATTGCCAGATATACCTGATTTGGTAGTATGCCCTCACAGTTTGTATAAATTGACGGATTTTGCCTTCAGTTTTGCATTTTAGAGTCGATTTATTACTTTCAGGCCTGTTTCATAACTGTCGGAGTTAACACAAGGATGCGATTAACGACGAAATTTTCAGCTTTTGTCACGCTGCTTACTGGGTTAACGATCTTCGTGACTCTGATCGGCTGTTCGCTGAGTTTCTACAACGCTATTCAATATAAGTTCACCACGCGCGTTCATGCGGTCGCGACGGCGATTGATACGCATCTGGTCTCCAGAGATGTCGTTGCGTTAACCCCGCAAATCGATGAACTGATGGTTTCTGTTGATATCGTGCGCATCGAACTGTTGCAGGGCGAAAACGTGGTGTATGACCACTCACGTACCAGCAGCTACCGACCGGCAGGGACGAACAATCTTTACCGCGAGATTACCGTACCGTTGGTCAAGCATCCGGGCATGTCACTGCGTCTGGTTTATCAGGATCCGATGGGTAACTATTTCCATTCGCTACTGACCACCGCACCGCTCACGATAGCCATTGCTTTCATTATTCTGATGCTCTTTT
>ERZ1026931.685-NODE-685-length-13595-cov-4.468021_pt1 | contig 13595 bp, 11 predicted proteins | sample MGYA00519253_ERZ1026931 | MGnify/ENA primary metagenome ERZ1026931 (study PRJEB26926, sample SAMN06164831) | human gut metagenome | biome: ENVO:00009003; feature: ENVO:2100002; material: ENVO:00002003 | host: Homo sapiens | place: USA | collected 2012 ... | reverse complement strand
TCTACACTTATGCGATCGTCGGCAGCGTCAGATGTGTATAAGAGACAGATGATGGAAGGGTCGCTCCGCGGCAAAAACGGATGAGAGAGGTACCTTATGCATAAGAGAGTTTTCGCCCCCGCGCTGTTCGGCGGTATCCCTGCTACGGGGGCGATCGCCCGCACCGCCGCCAACATCAAGTCCGGAGGACGCACGCCGGTGGCGGGGATGATCCACGCCGCCGTGCTGGTGCTGGTGTTGGTGGTGCTGATGCCCTACGCAGCCCTCATCCCCATGCCCTGTATCGCCGCCATCCTGTTCAGCGTGGCGTATAATATGTGTCAGTGGCGTCCCTTTGTGCGCCTCTGCAAGTGCGCCCCCAAGAGCGACATTCTGGTGCTGGTGCTGACGTTTTTGCTGACGGTCATCTTCGATCTGGTGGTGGCCATCGAGGTGGGGATGCTGCTGGCGGCACTGCTGTTCATGAAGCGCATGAGCGACGAGACGGAGGTGCGGGGCTGGAAGTACAAGGACATGCCGGAGGATCAGCTCACCGAGGTACCGCTGCACGTGCGGGTGTATGAGATCCGCGGGCCGCTGTTCTTCGGCATGGCCGACCACATCGGGGAGATCACCGTCAAGGAGTTTACCCGGTGCCTTGTCATCCGGATGCACATGGTCAACGCGCTGGACGTGACGGCACTCAACGCGTTGGAGGCACTGTACGACGAGTGCGCCAAGAAGGGCGTGCGGGTCATTTTCTCCCACGTCAACGAGCAGCCCATGCACGTGATGGAGCACGCCGGGTTCGTGGAGAAGGTGGGACGGGAGAACTTCTGCGACCACATCCAGCAGGCCATCGCGCTGGCAGCGGAGGGGTGAGGGGGGGCGCAGGTATATACAGTGGATGCGAAAACCCGCCGCAGGGAGGTATCGTTAGCAAAATAGAAAACCCCTCTGAAATCAACGATTTCAGAGGGGTTTTGGTCCGAGTGGGGCGACTCGAACGCCCGGTCTCTTGATCCCAAACCTATCGGGAAAACTTTTTCTGCTCGTTTATAGCGGTTTTTAGCCGTTTCCTGTTTGTTTTGCTTACTCTTTGGCACTCTTATCTCCGCTGTTTCCGGGTGTTCCAGCGCCGTCTGTGGTAATCTATGTGGTCAAAAACGCTTCCCGCCCGGTTTTCGGTGAAGGTTCACCGGTGCTGGACAGGAAGCGTTTTGCGTTTCAGATTGTCTGTATTGTAACTCTGAGGAGGGTGTTATGCAAGTGGTTTCTGAGAGGGTGGCAGCTCAGAAGCTGCGGCGCTATAGACAAAGAATACCCTCACGCATTTGCTCTCTAAAGGTGAAACTCGCTTTCCCTCAATAACTATCGCATTCCCGTAATTTAAGGGACATTTTAAGGGAAAGTATATTGAAATACGAGAATGTACTTGTTCATGAGCGTCGCTTTTTACACGGCCTTACCCGAAGAAATACTTCTTCATGTCTGAGACACCGCCATCCTTATCACAGAACCATTCATAATCAGAAAGACAGTTACGGCAGTGGGCAATTACATCAAGACCGCCGGGTGAATGCTGGTTATCGGTAATGCTCATGACCTCCAAGGGCTTCCCGCAGGTCGGGCAAGACCTAATCTTCCTTGCCTGACGAGTGGCACGCGCTCTCTGCTCTGTCTCAAGTGCGCCTAAAAGACTCTGCCAAAGATTTGGATTCGGCTCATGCTCTGCGTAGTCTTCGAGGTGCCGCCGAATATCATCGGCAGCCAACGCAAGAAACTTATCGTCCAGAAACCGAATGTGGCGCTTAATATAATCGGAAACTACCGCGGGCATATATGTGTTTCTGCCCATCGCATACCGCATTGCTGACAGCAGGATCAAACGAAAGTCAGCGTCACAGATAGGGGCGAGCAGGTCCTGAGGGCACAACAGAAACTCCTTGCCATTATTCATGCATACGCGCAGCGGTCGCTGTCCCTCCGTTACCAGATTCAATAGACTACTGGTTCTCTCTTTCAGTTCATCAATGGTGATCAATTCGTAGTCCTGACACGGGTTTGCTTCATAATTCATCATCTGACCTCCAATCAGTTTATCCTCGCTATGAGGTGTTGGCATTGTAGCTCTGACTGACCGGAGGTTCAACCGTTTCTTTTGCGGCTTAAAAAGAAATCTAATAGAGTCAGAATTCGTACGAATCTATCATTTTCTTGCTTTTACTGCCCGAATGTGCTATCATGAGAAACAACGCTGTCATGTGTTGGAATAGGCCTTGGCAGTACGGCTGCAATAGGGTTACATGACTGTGAGCTATGCGGTAAAAATACTTCCCATTATAGACAGTCTATAATGTCAATTGTAACTTTGATTGTAATTTTACGAATGTTATTCAAGGGTGTTAGCCTACATCATAATTAAGGTTCGTTGAAAATATTGGACGAACAGGCCAAGAAATACGACTTCATTTTTGGCAAGGAGAAAGTGGGCCAATGGCTTATATATAAGAAACAAAAGTTATTTTCTTACCATGACAATTTGCTGTTGACAAGGGAAGACGGCCTGGTGTATAATGAGAATAATTCATCAGAGAGAATTTTTTTAGAAAGCTATTGTTATTTGTTGACCGTGACAAAAGAGGTGGAAGAATGAAATTGCAGGACCTTGCGAGTGTTCGTAGCGGCCTGGTCTTGTCGAGAAAGCAGGCCAAAGAGCCAAGTGAGTATCGATATCCCTTGATTAATCTGCGGTGTATCCAGCAGGAAGGGACAATTCAATTGAAAGAGGCCGATATCTATGAAGCAAAAGAACCGCTGAAAGAAGAATACCTCTCACAAAGCGGAGATATCATTGTCCGCCTTACAGCTCCCTATACAGCAGTTCTGATTGATGAAACTACATCTGGAATGGTGGTTTCCTCAAACTTTGTAATGATTCGAGTTGAAGATAAGAGCCTGTTGCCAGAGTATCTTTTTTGGTTGCTGAATACAGAAAAGATAAAACGAAAAATTTATGAGAATGCAACCAGTAATATGCTTGGCGCAGTTAACGCAAGATTTTTAGCTGACTTTGAATTGGTCCTTCTTTCCGTGGAGGATCAGCGTAAAATCTCCCAGTTCAATCTGCTGGCCAAAAGGGAACGCCAATTACTTAGGATGTTGGCGGAGGAAAAAGAAAAGTACTATGCTGGCGTACTGAATCAGGCGTACAAAAGAGCAAAGAAAGGGAAATGAAGATGACAAACAGAAAAGATATTGAACAGGTCCTGTGGAACGCCTGTGATAGTTTTCGCGGCAAGATCGACAGTTCCCGCTATAAAGACTACATCCTCTCCATGCTGTTCGTGAAGTACCTCAGCGATGTTTCTAAAGAGAGGCGCGAGGAGTACATCAAACAGTATGACGGGGATATGCGCCGAGTGGAACGGGCCATGAGCCGGGAACGCTTTGCAATGGACGAGCAGTCCACTTTTGACTATCTCTATGCCAACCGGAACGACGCTGAAATCGGCCAGAAAATCAATGTGGCACTGAACCACATCGAAGAACACAACAGCGGAAAGCTGCGCAATGTATTCCGGGCTATCGATTTTAACTCCCAAGTGGATTTTGGTGAACCAAAAGAGAAGAACGCTACCCTGCGCAACTTGCTGGAGGATTTCAACGGTCTGGATCTGCGTCCCAGTCAGCTGGGTTCTGCCGATATCATCGGAGATGCCTACGAGTACATGATTGCTATGTTCGCCTCTGATGCCGGAAAAAAGGGTGGAGAGTTCTTTACCCCAAGCCAGGTCTCTGAACTGGTGGCCTCTCTGGTGCAGCCCAAGGAGAACGACCGAATCTACGACCCCACATGTGGCAGCGGCGGTTTGTTGCTGAAAGCCTATAAAAAAGTACCCAGTGGCAAGGTGGCTATCTATGGGCAGGAGCTCAACGCTCAGACCTGGGCTCTCTGCACTATGAATATGTTCCTGCACGGTGTGGATGACGCTAGGATCTGGCAGGGCGATACCCTTTCCAATCCACAGAATGTTGAGGATGATAATTTAATGAAGTTCCAGGTTGTGGTGGCAAATCCTCCCTTCAGTCTGGACAAGTGGGACAGTGGATTCCTCTCAGAGGCCGCGGCAGACAGCAAAGGCAAGAAGAAAATGTCCGCCGGACTGGATCAGTACCATCGTTTCGATTGGGGTGTGCCTCCTACTTCCAAAGGCGATTATGCCTTTGTGTTGCACATGCTCTCCAGCCTGGATGCGGAAAACGGCCGTATGGCAGTGGTACTGCCCCATGGTGTTCTGTTCCGGGGGGCCAGCGAGGGGAAAATTCGGCGTCAGCTGGTGGAAATGAATCTGCTGGATGCGGTCATCGGCCTTCCTGCCAACCTATTTTATGGAACCGGAATCCCTGCCTGTATCATGGTATTTAAGAAGAACCGGACATGCCGGGATGTGCTGTTTATCGACGCATCCGGGGACGGAAACTTTGAAAAGGGTAAGAACCAGAACATTCTGCGGGACAGTGACATTACCCGTATTGTCAATTCCTATCAAGCACGGCAGAACGAGGATAAATACAGTTATGTGGCCTCCTTCGACGAGATTAAGGAGAACGACTTCAACCTGAATATCCCACGGTATGTGGATACCTTTGAGGAAGAAGAACTGGTAGATATTGATGAGGTGCAGCGGAATATTGCCACCATCGAGGCGGAATTGGCCGAGGTGCAGGTGCAGATGAAAGGCTATTTGAAGGAGCTGGGATTATGAGTAATGAGGTAGAGAACACTGGAAAAATCCTGATTTATCAGAACGAAAAGGGCGATACCAAAATTGATGTCTATTTTGAGGAAGATACAATTTGGATGACGCAAAAAGCGATGTGTGAGCTTTACCAGGTAGCTAAGTCTTCTGTCAGTGAGCACATAAGTAATATTTTTAAAGACGGCGAATTGGAGCCGGAAGCAACTGTTCGGAAATTCCGAACAGTTCAGATTGAAGGCACCCGGCAAGTAACCAGAGAGCGAGACTACTACAATCTAGACATGATTTTGGCCGTTGGTTACCGGGTGCGTAGCAATGTGGGTATACACTTCCGCCGCTGGGCCAGCGGTGTGCTGACCGAATATATGAAAAAAGGATTTGCACTTAACGATGAGCGACTGCGGAATCCTAGGGAGTTTGGTGCTGACTACTTTGATGAATTACTGGAGCGTATTCGGGATATTCGTGCCAGTGAGAAGCGGGTGTATCAGAAGGTTAAGGAGATATTCGCCCTCTCGGTCGACTACGACAGCAAAAGTCAGGTCGCTCAAAACTTCTTCAAATCGGTTCAGAACAAGTTGGAATATGCTGCCACGGGCCACACTGCGCCGGAACTCATTGCCAATCGGGCCGATGCTTTCAAGGATAACATGGGACTCACTTCTTTTAAGGGAGTCAAAGTGCGCCGGGGCGATGTGACGGTAGCGAAAAACTACATGACCCATGAGGAGATCAGCACGCTGAATCTCATTGTGAATATGTATCTGGACTATGCGGAGCTGCAGGCCAAAGGACACAACCCTATGCACATGGCGGACTGGGAAAGCAAGTTGGGCGATTTTCTGCGTTTCAATGGTCGGGAAGTTTTGGAGAATTTCGGAACTGTGAAGCGAGAGGTTGCGGAAAAACTGGCGCTGGAGCAATATGAGCAGTACGATGCCAACCGCCGGGTGTTGGAAGCGTCGGACGATGTGGACGAGCTGACCGCGGATGTGAAGCGGCTGAAACCGTGAGAAATTGAACGAATTCACTCCGAATATCCCTTGGTATGTGGATACCTTCGAGGAAAAAGAACTTGTGGATATTGATGAGGTGCAGCAAAATATCGCCAATATTGAGGCCGAATTGGCCTAGGTGCAGGTGAAAATGGCGGAGCACCTGAGAGAACTGGGGCTGTAAAGGAGGGATAAGCCTGTGTTTAGAAGCTTTATCTATCTTGACGAAGACAAACTTTATACCTATAAACGGCAAATTGATGGCAAAAACGATGTACAACCCAAAGCAGTATCCCAGAAAAAAACTGCAGGTTTTTCAGCTGCTGTGAGCGGCTTCGGTTTGAACGGCGCAACAGAAACCAGTATAGATGGAGAGTTTGAGAAAGATGTGAGTTTCGACTACGATCGCTTTGAGCTTGACCTTAGCAGGCTTGAGGGTGAGGACTACTTCGATTGCGTGTTAAATGCAGAATATGATTTGACTACAATACCAGCGATGAAGCTCTTGCGTATATGTAGTGGTTTTGAAATTCCGGAAGCCTTTGATGCAGTTAACTTAATTGATCAGTTTATGCCTATGTTAATGGGGCAGATTGAAACTAAGTCTGCAGGAGAACAGGAAGCATTAGAGGGAATATTAGGTAAGGCTTCTGCTGACATCCCCTTTATTATTGAATGCGATGATGTTACGATCTCTGGCAAGTTGAACGCAAAGTATCTCCGTGAGGAATACGCCAGCCTTGAAGACTATGCCGATCAAGATGTGTACATACTCTGTAAAGTTGTGGGTATGGTGAGAAAAGATATGGTTGAAATCTTTGATTCGTTGAAAGACTTTATCCGCTTGCCGCGCACTATGCGCCGTCAGATGACAGCGAATGGAAAGTCTGTTGGACTTGATAAGATTTCCATTGAGGGCCCTGTCCTCAAGGTTGAAGTAATTGCCATCTATAAATAATCGAAGGAGGGAACTATGTCATGGCTATTATTCCAGACTTTTTCTTAAATGCAGTAGTTGCTCTTGGCATAGATGGAGGTGATGGAAAAAAGCACTGGATTGGAACGGGCTTTATCGTTGGACGAAAAGAAATTGACAATCCAAACCTTTCTACATATTATATCATCACCAATAAGCATGTTATTGAGCAAGAAAAATACGTCTACGTTCGTTTCAATTCGCTTGGAGGGGAACTTGTTAAGGATTATCGAATTAACCTATATGACAGCATGAGCGTGCCTATGTTCTCCGCGCATCCGCATGATAAAACAGATATAATAGCACTGCAAATTCTCCCGCAAACACTTATTAATGACAAATCTATTTGGGGAGCATTTGATCTTGCTGACCATGCCCTGACACTTGAGCAGATGCAAAATACGGGTGTTAACGAAGGAAGTCTCGTGTATGCCTTGGGGTTCCCTATGGATTTAGTCGATCCAATTAAGGTTCCCATTTGTAGGCTTGGGTGTATTTCAAGAGTTACAGACGCATTCTTGTTGAAAAAGGGGGCTCCAATATTTCTGGTCGATGCACAAACCTTCCCAGGAAATTCTGGTGGTCCTATCGTGAGCAGGCCGGAAGATATATCTATTGATGGAACGCCGAGCAATACCAGCGCAAACCTTATCGGTATTCTGAGCGCGTACATTCCCTACAGAGAAACGCTTTATAGCAGACAAACCGGGCGAGACCGTATGATTCAAGAAGAGAATAGCGGCCTCACCATTGTTCATCCCGTTGATCGTATCAAAGAGGTTGTGGAACTTGAATGGGCAAGAATAGAGACGCAGAAGAAAGCAACAAGCGATATTGCAACTCTTCCTGCTCCACAAGCAACTAGGGAAGAGGTTGCTGTATGACACCAGAAATCAAACACAGAATAGAGAAAATTCGGCACGGAAATGTTCCAGATGGATATAAAAAAACAAAAGCAGGCATTCTCCCTGCTGATTGGGATGTGTATATGCTTGGAGATTGCCTCAGCCGTGTGGAGAGACCGGTGGAGGTTAATCCTAACGAATTGTACACGCAAATCGGTATCCGTTCCCACGGAAAGGGGCTTTTCTATAAAGAACCCGTTACAGGTGCAGCACTGGGAAACAAGGCGGTCTTTTGGATTGAGCCGGACTGCTTTATAGTAAATATTGTTTTTGCATGGGAACAGGCAATCGGGAAGACCACACAATCTGAAGTAGGAATGATTGGTTCCCACCGTTTTCCGATGTACCGTCCTGTAAACGATAGAGTTGATATTGATTACCTGATTTCTTATTTTTTGACAAAGCGGGGAACCGATATTCTGGAGGCAGCCTCTCCCGGAGGTGCAGGGCGAAACAAAACTCTGGGGCAAGATCGTTTTTTGAAAAGCAAAATCACACTTCCGCCAATTGAAGAGCAGCAAAAAATTGCCACCATCCTCACCACCCAGGACAAGGTGATTGAACTGAAAGAAAAGAGACTGGCCGAAAAGCAGCGACAGAAAAAGTATCTCATGCAGCAGCTTTTGACAGGCAAAAAGCGTCTGCCGGGGTTTAGTGGGGAGTGGAAAAACATAAAACTATGCGAGGTTCTTTCTGAGCGAAAAGAAAAGAATGTCGAGCAAAATTTGAGAATTTGTTCAGTAGCAGTTCTAAAAGGTGTAGTTGACCAGGTTGAACATTTGGGAAGAAGCTATGCAGCAAATGATACTTCAAACTATTCTGTGGCTCATTATGGAGATATCATATACACCAAAAGTCCCACCGGAGATTTTCTATATGGAATTGTTAAGCAGAACTTATTGCAGGAAACTGTTGCAGTTTCGCCGCTATATGGAGTATTTACACCCATGACATTTGGCCTTGGATACTTTTTGCACACATATTTTCAATCAGCTATTTGTGCACGAAATTATCTGTTGCCAATTGTACAGAAAGGGGCAAAAAACACAATTAACATTACAAATGATACATTTATCTCGAGCAAATTGTATTTGCCTCTTGATGTAGAAGAACAAAAAGCGATAGCGGATACTTTTATTGCCGCTGACCGTGAAATCAACCTGCTCCAGCAAGACATCGAACAGGAAAAACAAAAGAAAAAAGCCCTGATGCAGCTGTTGCTGACGGGTGTTGTGAGGGTAACTATATGAGTCAAGAAAAACCAGATATCGGCATACTTTATATAAAAAACACTTTTGAGCCATATGAACTTGATGCAATTATAACTGAGTTAAAACCATACGGATTGAAACTGATAGCACGTGAGCGTTCGCCATATATCAATGCTTCAATAGATTTTTTTGTTCCATTTCTCCAGATTCTTGTTTCTCCGGAGATAGTATCGGTACTTAGCCAAGGCCTATTGACCAACGCAATATACGACGGAATTAAGGTGTTGTTTAACCATATTTATAGAAAATTCCATGCGAAGCCAGTTTCTAAAGTTCAAGGCGGAAAGATTATAAAAGAATCAGCAAACATTCATTTTGTTGTAGGGAATAACCATATTGTACTTCCAACCGATGTTGATAAGGAGAAGTTTGAATATGTAGTAGATCGATTTATGCTTGCGGCTACCCAGTGTATGCCGATAGAACCAACATACACATTTTATTCAGAGAAAGACGATGCGGTTTTGAGCAAGACTGAAACGGAAATAATTCAAGAAGAATACGAAAAACAACAAAAAGAGAAAAATCAAGATGAATAATAACGAGGCGGGGTTTTCCGCCCCGCTAATCCTGCGTTTACTGATATTTCCGAAAGGAGGCAACCATGGACAAATCCCTGTACTTAGAAAAGAATATCAGCCAGCAGCCGGCCATTGATCTGCTGCGGTCCATGGGCTATACCTACATATCCTCGGAGGACTGCGAGGCGCAGAGAGGCAGCCGATACCATGTGCTGCTGAAAGACATCCTCCGGGGCCAGCTGCGGCGACTCAACCGCTATGCCTTCGCCGGTGCGGAAAACGAGTTTTCCGCCGCCAACATCGAGCGGGCTATGGAGGATCTGGACGAGCCTTTAACTGACGGCCTTGTTCGCTCCAGTGAAAAAATCTATGATGCACTGTTGCTGGGCAGAAGCTATCCAGAGACTGTGGGCGAGGGTAAAACCCTCAGTTTCAACCTGAAATACATTGACTGGGAGCATCCGGAGAACAACCTGTTCCATGTTACCGAGGAGTTTGCAGTAGACAGCCGGGACAAGCTCCACAACGCCCGGCCGGATATTGTGCTGTTTATCAACGGTATCCCTTTTGCTGTTATTGAGTGTAAAACGCCCCAGATCAGCGTAGAACAGGCCGTGGAGCAGAATATCCGCAACCAGCAAAAGGAGTATATCCCACAGCTTTACAAGTTTGCCCAGATTGTGATGGCGACCAATAAAAACGCCGTGAAGTATGCCACCACCGGAACGCCCAAAAAATTCTGGAATGTGTGGAAGGAACAGAATACCGCTTTTCTGGAAGGGGCACTGGCCCAGTATGTGACTGACCGCGCTCCCACTGAGCAGGATCGGAATTTGATTTCTCTGTTCAGCAAAGAACGGATTATAGAACTGATCCGATACTTTGTGTTCTTTGACGCCAATGTAAAGAAGATTTGCCGGTATCAGCAGTATTTCGCCATCAAAGAGATTATCAAGACCATTCAGCAGTCGGACGAAAAGGGTAACCGTCAAAGCGGCGTGATCTGGCACACCCAGGGCAGCGGCAAGAGCCTGACCATGGTTATGCTGGCAAAGTATATCTTAATGGAACTGTCCGACTGCAACCCGAAAGTGGTCGTTGTCACTGATCGCAAGGAACTGGATCGGCAGATCGCATCTACATTTGCACACACCCGGCTCAATCCGGCCAGAGCCACCAGTGGGCGGAATCTGGTGGAGCTGCTGAATAGCGGCAAGGCGGATGTGGTCACTACCATCATCAATAAGTTCAACACCGCTGAAAAAATGGAGCACAAGAACTTTTCACGGGATGTGTTCCTGCTGGTGGATGAAAGCCACCGCTCCAACTATGGTCTGCTGGCCACCAAAATGAGGGCGGTGTTCCCCAATGCCTGCTACATCGGCTTTACCGGTACTCCTTTGATGAAAAAAGAGAAGAACACCATGGCGAAATTCGGTAAGTTGATCCACAAATATACCATCAAGGACGGTGTGGATGACGGAGCCATTGTGCCGCTCATTTACGAAGGCCGTTTTGTGGAACAGAATGTGGATGAGGCTAATATAGATCTCTGGTTCAAACAGACTACCAAACGGCTCACGGAAGCGCAGCGGGATGACCTTTCACGGAAATGGAGCAGTATCCGTCGCCTGACTTCCACCGATGCCCGTATCAAGCGGATCGCTCTGGACATCAATGAGCACTTCATTGAAGGGTACAAAGATACCGGCTTTAAGGCTATGCTGGCCACTAACTACAAGCGGGATGCGATTCGGTATCTGGAGTGTTTTGAGCAATTTGGGGATTTGAACTGTGCCGTGGTGATTTCACCGCCTGATCTGCGGGAAAGTGTAGACGATATAGACGAGGGTGCCGACGATAAGGTCATTGCCTACTGGAATAAAATGATGAACCGCTACGGTGACGCAGATGCCTACGAAGAGGCAATGAAGAACCAGTTCTGCGCAGGAGACATCAATATTCTTATTGTGTGCAGTAAGTTGCTTACCGGTTTTGATGCCCCCATCTGCCAGGTGCTCTACATCGACAAAGAGTTGAAAGAACACGGCCTGCTCCAAGCTATAGCCCGCACCAATCGTCTGTATGAAGGCAAGGACTACGGCCTCATTGTGGACTACCGTGGACTGATTGAAAAGTTGGATACCGCTATGGATCTGTACAGCGGTGCCGGGCTGGAGAACTTTGACAGTGGAGATCTGAAGGGTGTTGTGGTGGATGTCATGTCGTCTGTGGCTGGCCTGCGGGAAGCCTATACCCGGTTGACGGAACTGTTTGCAGACTTAAAAAATCCACGCGACACCGAAGAAGTGGAAGTTTTTCTTGCTGACGATAAGAAGCGAGAGAACTTTTGTAATTTCCTCTGTGCTTTTGGCAAAGCGTTGAATATGGTGCTGAATGCGGAACAGGCGTATGCAGCCATTCCGAAAGATGAATTGAAGCAGTATCAAAACACTTTTATCTTTTTCTCCAAGGTGCGCCGTAGCGTGAAAATCCGTTACTGTGATGCCATTGATAACCGGGAATATGAGCCGCTGATGCAAAATCTTCTGGATACACACCTCTCCGTAGCTGGTCTGAAACAGATTACCAGCCCCATCGATATTCTGAGCAAAGATGACTTTGAACGAGAATTAGAGGAATTAGGTTCGCTCCGTGCAAAGGCAGACGCTATTACCAGCAAATTGACCCGCAGCATCAGCGAAAAGTATCAGGAAAATCCTGCCTATTACGACAGTTTCTCCAAGCGTATCAAGGACGCATTGGAGCAGTACAAGGAAAAGGTAATCTCCGAGGCTGAATATCTGGCAAAGATGCGTACCATCATGGAAGACTATCACGCCGGAAAAAGCACCGTGACCTATCCGGAATCCATTAAGAATAATGTCCACGCCCAGGCGTTTTACGGTGTTCTGTCAGCAGTATTCGACGAAGCAAAAGAAGCGGAAGTGTCTCCTGATTTTGTTGCGGAGATTGCGGAAGAGATTACAAAAATTGTGGCCAACCACAGTCAAGTGGATTGGACCAACAACAAAACAATCCACGACCGAATCTCGCAGGATATTGATGACCTTTTTTATGACTACGAGAAAGAACGGGGATTAAAACTGTCCTTTGACACCATTGATAAGATCATCGAAAATGTCAAAACAGTAGCACTTCGGAGGTTTTGACAGCAATGGCACAGAAAAGAATCGTCGTATATGAAAACAACGAGATCCACTACCTGCTGGAGCAGAAGCAGGTAAAAAATCTCAATCTGCGGGTTCATAAGGATTGTAAGGTTTATGTTTCGGCTAATCCAGATGTCCCTGCTGAAAAGGTTGACGATTTTGTGGTGAGCAAAGGGACCTATATTCGCTCAGCACAAAGAAAGTTTCGTGAGATGGCGCAGTATGCCCCTCAACCCAAGCAGTATGTCAGTGGAGAGACTTTCTATCTGCTGGGCAGAGGAATCCGCCTGAAAGTGGAGAACAATATGCGGGACGCAATTTCCTCTGATGGGATATATCTTCGTCTTTGTGTGAAAGACACGGAAGACTTTGCAAAAAAGCAAAAGATGGTGACCCATTACCTAGATGAGCAGTGTCGATCCATTTTCGGTGAAATTATTTTGGAGACCTACCCCGTATTCCAAAAATATGGGGTGCCGATGCCAGAACTGCGGATTCGGAATATGGAGACCAGGTGGGGATCTTGTCTGGCCAAAAAGGGAATTGTTACGCTGAATAAGAGGCTATTGGAAGCCCCACGCAACTGTATCGAATATGTTGTGATGCACGAGTTTTGCCACTTCGTTCACCCCAATCATTCAAAGCAGTTCTATGCGTTCCTAACGATGCTGATGCCGGACTGGAAACAGAGGAAAGAGGCCCTGGATAAAAGCGCAACTTTCTGGTTGTGAAATTCTGTAAGCACATCCGGCAGAATAACGAAGTTGGTACTCCGTTCAAAGAACTGCAGCAAGTTTTACCGGGGCTTGATCGAAACCAAATCCGCGTTTTGATGAGAGAATTGCGTGAAAGCGGGAAGGTTTTCTGCGAAGGAACAACAAGTGCCGCAAGGTGGTTTGCGTCCAAATAATCCAAAATACTAACGAATCTTGGAACCAACTTGGAACTGACTTGGGACCAACTTTGAACTAAGTTGCGACCTAATCAGCAAAGTGCGTGCTGACGATTAAAG
>ERZ1026931.675-NODE-675-length-13680-cov-12.069945_pt1 | contig 13680 bp, 10 predicted proteins | sample MGYA00519253_ERZ1026931 | MGnify/ENA primary metagenome ERZ1026931 (study PRJEB26926, sample SAMN06164831) | human gut metagenome | biome: ENVO:00009003; feature: ENVO:2100002; material: ENVO:00002003 | host: Homo sapiens | place: USA | collected 2012 ... | reverse complement strand
CTTTACGATAGTGGGTATCATCGAGATGGCTATGAAGCTGGATCCACATCGGGTTGTTCTCGCGCCACTGCCATGACTGGCGGAACAGCTCCACCAGCATGCTGTTATGCGTGGCCTCGGCGATAGCGAGATGGAACTGCATGTCACCGCTTTCAGAACCGTTCGGTTCACTGGAAGCCAGCTCCCGCTCTTCCAGTTGCAACGCCTGGCGCATTTTGACGATATCTTCGCGGGTGGCCTGCAGCGCGGCAAATTCTGCGATGTTGCTTTCCAGCAACTGTCGCGCCTGGAGCAGCTCAAACGGGCCAGCATCATTGCAATGATTCACATCCGAACTGTCGATAGTCTGAGCTTCTGCATTGTCGATCACGTAGATCCCGGCACCACGACGCACGTCCACCAGACCTTTAATTTCCAGCATGATTAACGCTTCGCGCACCACCGTGCGAGTGACATTGAGTCTCTCAGCGATTTCACGTTCCGGCGGCAAACGCTCACCGGGCTGGTACGGCGTCTGGACAATCAGATCGCGGATCATTGCACCCACTTCCTGGTAGGGTCTTTGCTGAGAAGTGTTCGATTTCATCGTGTTATGTCCGTCAGATGCGTCAATTCAGAATCCGGAGGCTGGATGGCTGCGCACACCTTATCCGGCCTATCAATAACGTTTTTTCGCCTGAACTATAGCATTTGCGGGAAGCCAAAAACAGAAAACGGGTCAACCAAATTAGTATTTTGATTGACCCGTCATACCTGGGAGGTTATGCGTCAGCGCTTAACGCTGCAACGCACTCGCGTGCGCCGTGTTCACACAGCTGTTGATACACCGCGATAATCGTTTCCACAAAATCAGCGTTTTCCGCCAGATCGTGACCAAAAATGCCGCTTAACCCCAGCAGCGCCGTCACGCGTTCGGCCCCCTGGAACTGTTGGTTAATGCGCTGGAATTCAGCCTGCATCGGGTCGACAACATCAATGACCTGCCCCTGTTCATCCACACCGTGGGTGTAGCGCATCCAGCCCGCGATGCCCAGCGCCAGGTGGCGCCAGCCGCTGCCATTTTGCAGATGCAGACGCACCGGATCCAGCAGGCGCTGCGGCAGTTTCTGGCTGCCATCCATCGCAATCTGCCAGGTACGGTGGCGCAGAGACGGGTTGCTGAAACGCTCGATCAGCAGCGTCGCATAGGCGTTGAGATCGGTACCTTCCGGCATCGACAGCGTCGGCGCTTGCTCCTGCATCATCAGCGCAAACGCCGCTTTGCGGTACGCCGGATTGGTCATGGTATCGGCGATAGTTTCATAGCCGCCGAGGTAGCCCAGGTAGGCGAGGAAAGAGTGGCTGCCGTTGAGCATGCGCAGTTTCATCATTTCAAACGGTACTACGTCGGCAACGAACTGCGCGCCGACTTTGTCCCAGTCAGGGCGACCGTTAACAAAGTTGTCTTCAATCACCCACTGGCGAAACGGCTCGCAGGCGATAGCGCACGGATCGTAAACGCCCAACTGGTCGGCAATCTCTTGTAACGTTTCTGGCGTCGCCGCCGGAACAATGCGGTCGACCATGGTGCATGGGAAAGTGGCGTTCGCTTCAATCCACTGCGCCAGTTGCGGGTCGCGCGCCTGCGCCAGGCCCAGCACCGCAACTTTCGCCACATGGCCATTTTCGCGCACGTTATCGCAGGACATCACGGTAAATGCCGCCAGCCCCTGCTCACGACGCAGATGCAGCGCCTGTACGATGTAACCAATCGCCGATTTCGGCGCGGCCGGATTCGCCAGATCGTGTTTAATCAGCGGGTTATTGAGATCTAACTGGCCGCTGGCGGCATCGGTGCAGTAGCCTTTTTCCGTGACCGTCAGCGAGACAATTGCCGTCTGCGGGCGCGCCATAGCCTGTAAAATACCGTCACAACCGTCAAGATCCGGGTGCAACGCTTCTTTCATCGAGCCGATCACTTTCAGCACGGTGTTGTCCGCGCCTTTTTCCGCCACGGTATACAGCAATTGCTGCTTGCGCAGGTTTTCAATCAGTATGCAGTCATTACCCGGCATCAGGTTAACTTCACAGATACCCCAGTCGCTGTCGGTGGTTTCCAGCAGATGATGGGTGTACAGCGCCTGATGCGCGCGGTGAAAAGCGCCGCATCCCAGGTGAACAATGCGGGATTGCAGACGAGAGCTGTCCCATGCGGGGCGTGCAACCGGCAGGTTGCTATTGGCAATTGTCGTTGTCATCGTGAACTCCAGATCCAGTCGGAAAGACCAACGGAGAGAAAAGAAAAAAGCCGGCCAGACAGGCGACCGGCAACACTGCTTTAGCGGCTAAAGAAAGCGCGCTGGATAGCCATCTCAACGCCACGCACTTCCGCCAGGCCTTTCAGGCGACCAATCGCGGAGTAGCCTGGGTTGGTTTTCTTTTTCAGGTCGTCAAGCATCTGGTGACCGTGATCCGGGCGCATAGGGATCAAATCCTCTTTGCCCTCGGCTTTACGGCGCTGCTCTTCCTCAACGATCGCTTTCACCACTTCGTACATGTCGACGTCGCCGTTAAGATGCGCCGCTTCATGGAAGGTTTTCGGGTTATCTTCACGCAGCGTGGAGCGCAAATGGGTGAAGTAAATGCGCGGGCCAAACTGTTTGATCATATCGACCAGGTCGTTGTCCGCACGTACGCCGTACGAACCGGTACACATGGTGAAACCGTTCGCCATGCTGTTGACCGTATCGACCATCCACTGCATATCTTCCACGGTGGAAACAATGCGAGGCAGGCCAAGGATTGGGCGCGGCGGATCGTCCGGGTGTACCGCCATACGCACACCCACTTCTTCTGCTACCGGAATAATCGCCTTCAGGAAGACGGCAAAATTCTCACGCAGCGCAGCTTTATCAATATCCTTATAGCGTTCAAGATGCTGGCGGAACTGGTCGAGTGTGTAGCCCTCTTCCGCGCCAGGCAACCCGGCGATGATATTGCGGGTCAGACGTGCTTTGTCTTCTTCGCTCATGGTGGTGAAGCGTTCATTCGCCTGCGCAATCTCTTCGGCGGTGTAGTCCGCTTCCGCACCCGGGCGTTTGAGGATATGCAACTCAAAGGCGGCAAATTCAATCTGGTCAAAACGCAGCGCTTTGGAGCCGTCCGGCAGGACGTATTCCAGGTCGGTACGGGTCCAGTCGAGAACCGGCATAAAGTTGTAGCACACGGTACGAATGCCGCACTGGGCCAGGTTACGCAGACTTTGCTGGTAGTTGGCAATCCACTGCTGATAGTTGCCGGAACGGGTTTTAATGTCTTCGTGAATCGGTACGCTTTCGACGACCGACCATACCAGGCCCGCCTGCTCAATAATGGCTTTGCGTTTTAGGATCTCATCAACCGTCCACACTTCCCCGTTCGGGATATGGTGCAAGGCGGTAACAACGCCCGTTGCACCCGCCTGACGTACATCCGCTAAGGTGACCGGATCGTTAGGACCATACCAGCGCCATGTCTGTTCCATGTTTTATTCCTCGTTTACGTTATGGACTCGACGATATGGCACATAAATTCCTCCTTTTGGTATTACATGTCAACCTGAAGCGCTAAATTGGTTAACCAAATCACGATACCTGCTGATTAGATCGCCTTTTTACGGCCATGCAAGCCAGTATTAATGTAAACATGTAACGCAATGTGACATTCATCGCATCATAGGTTGACCAATATATGTAACATCTCAACCAAAATCATAATGGTTCAACCAAAGTAAGGTAGACGTTATATGCACGTTCTCAATATTCTGTGGGTTGTATTCGGCATCGGCCTGATGCTGGTGCTCAATTTAAGATTCAAAATAAACTCGATGGTCGCCCTGCTGCTGGCGGCACTCTCGGTCGGTATGCTGGCGGGAATGGATTTAATGGAGCTACTGCACACCATGAAATCCGGTTTTGGCAGCACGCTGGGTGAGCTGGCGATTATCGTGGTATTCGGGGCAGTCATCGGTAAGCTGATGGTTGACTCCGGCGCGGCGCATCAGATTGCCCATACGCTGCTGGCACGACTCGGTCTACGTTATGTGCAGCTGTCGGTGATCATTATTGGTCTGATCTTCGGTCTGGCGATGTTCTATGAAGTGGCGTTTATTATGCTGGCACCGCTGGTGATCGTCATTGCCGCGGAAGCGAAGATTCCGTTCCTCAAGCTGGCGATTCCTGCCGTTGCCGCCGCCACCACCGCCCACTCGCTGTTCCCACCACAGCCGGGTCCGGTCGCGCTGGTTAATGCCTACGGCGCTGACATGGGCATGGTTTACATCTACGGTATTCTGGTGACCATTCCGAGCGTGATCTGCGCCGGGCTTATCCTGCCGAAATTCCTCGGCAACCTCGACCGTCCAACGCCGTCATTCATGAAGGCCGACGTACCGGTTGACCAGAACAACCTGCCATCCTTCGGTGTTTCTATCCTGGTGCCGCTGATCCCGGCGATCATCATGATCTCCACCACCATCGCCAACATCTGGCTGGTGAAAGGGACGCAGGCGTGGGAAGTGGTCAACTTCTTAGGCTCCTCGCCGATTGCGATGTTTATCGCCATGGTTGTCGCCTTCGTGCTGTTTGGTACCGCGCGTGGTCACGACATGCAGTGGGTGATGAACGCCTTTGAAAACGCGGTGAAAAGCATCGCCATGGTGATTCTGATCATCGGCGCAGGCGGCGTACTGAAGCAAACCATTATCGATACCGGCATCGGCGATACCATCGGCATGCTGATGTCGCACGGCAACATTTCTCCGTACATCATGGCGTGGTTGATAACCGTACTGATTCGTCTGGCAACGGGTCAGGGCGTGGTCTCAGCCATGACGGCGGCGGGGATTATTAGCGCAGCAATCCTCGACCCGGCAACCGGTCAACTGGTCGGTGTCGACCCGGCGTTGCTGGTACTGGCAACGGCGGCGGGCTCCAACACCCTGACCCATATTAACGATGCTTCGTTCTGGCTGTTCAAAGGCTACTTTGACCTGTCGGTGAAGGACACGCTGAAAACCTGGGGTCTGCTGGAGCTGGTGAACTCCGTGGTTGGCCTGATTATCGTGTTGATCATCAGCATGATTGCATAACGTTGATACCGCTCTGGCCCACAGCGCCAGAGCGGTTTTCCATCCTGTCTCAACAATCCTCAATAATCAGATACACCGACTTCACCGGGCCATGTACCCCAACCACCTTGATAAGTTCAATATCCGCCGTCGAGCTGGGTCCACTGATGATATTAATGCACGATGGCATACGCTCACCGGCCAGTGCTTTCTGATGCAGTTTTTCTGCCAGCTGCGCCACGCGCGGCAGAATGGAGCTTTTACGCAGCACGAAAATCGAGGACTCCGGCAACAGGCTCAGGGAGCGCCCACGCTCGGGCGCAGAAAACAGCACCACGCCACCGGACTCCGTCAGGCCATATTCGGCATACACCACGCCGACTTTCGCCTGTTCGGCCTGGGTAATATTTTCGCTACCTCGCGCTGGGTCCCAAACCACGGCGTTGCATTCCTGCTGCAAGCGTTCGGTGATACCCAGATCCACCAGCCGACTGTCGCCGCTCAACACCACTGGCTGTCGACCCAATTCTTCACACAGGCGTAACGCCGCGTCTGCGGCCTGGTCCTCGCGAGTCAGCTCGCAGCGAGCCAGCATCACTTCGCTGGCAAACTGGACAAACGCATCGCAGCGCTGCTGCGGGCTAAGTTCGGTCAGGCGCTCGTTGGCATAGTTGTTAACCGGCGCGGCATCTGCTTGCGGCTCGAAGCGCAGCGGGCGACCCAGCGCCTGGGCGATGGTGTTTAAAAACGCGGTACGGTTATCCATTCTTTTTCTCCTGCGCCTGATGTTTCTTAAACCAGCTACGGAAGCTCTCGCCGTCAGCATCAGGCAGGTCGCGCGCCTCCATCCAGTCACCAATCGCGCCAACCTTGAGCGGGGTTTTGCCGCCATTGATAAACCAGCTCGCCGCATGCGCGCCCGCCATCATCCCCACTTTCCACAGCCCCGGATGGCTATTGGCATAAGCGAACATTTTGATCGCCCGTCGCTCAGCTTTCGGGGTAATGCCCTCCTCGGCCATCACCCGGCGATGACGCAGGATCAGTTTTGACAGAGGAATGTGCACCGGGCAGACACTGTCGCAGGCCGTGCATAAAGAACAGGCGTACGGCAGGTCTTTAAAATCTTTATAGCCGCCGAGCAGCGGAGAAATCACCGCGCCGATAGGTCCAGGATAGATAGAGCCATAGCCGTGCCCGCCGATGTGGCGGTATGCCGGACAGGTGTTCATACAGGCTCCGCAGCGGATGCAGCGCAGCACATCGCGAAACTCTGAGCCCAGCACCTGCGAGCGACCGTTATCGACAATCACCAGATGGAACTCTTCCGGTCCGTCAACGTTATCCGCCTCGCGCGGGCCGGTCAGCCAGGTATTGTAGCCCGTCAGACGTGCACCCACGGCGCTACGCGCCAGCATGGTGATCAGCACATCTACCTCGGCAAAGGTCGGTGCGATACGTTCCATGCCCATCACCGCAATGTGCGTTTTCGGCAGCGTGGTGCACATGCGTGCATTGCCTTCGTTAGTCACCAGACACACCGAGCCGGTTTCCGCCACGGCAAAGTTACAGCCGGTGATGCCGATTTCAGCACTGAGGAAATCCTCACGGATCTTCTGACGAATGAACAAGGTCATGGCTTCCGGGGTTTCCGGGCCGTCATACCCCAGACGTTCATTCAACACGCGGCGGATCTGATAGCGATCTTTATGAATCGCCGGGACCACGACGTGCGAAGGCGGATCCTGATCCAGTTGCAGGATATATTCCCCGAGATCGGTTTCGATCACCTGGATTCCAGCATCCTGCAGCACATGGTTGACGCCGATCTCTTCGGTCACCATCGACTTGGACTTCACCACCTTCTTCGCATTTTTACTTTGCGCAACCTGCAAAATGTAGCGAGTGGCATCTTCTTTGGTTTTGGCGAAATAGACGTGCCCGCCGTTTTCCGTCACTTTCTCGGAGAGTTGATACAGGTAAGCATCGAGGTTGCTCAGAACGTGATCGCGGATCTGGCTGGCACGATCGCGCCAGTCTTCCCAGTGGCCTAACTCATCAACCATTTTTTGCCGATTTGCGCCGATACGCTCCTGCGCATTAGCCACGGCTTTGCGCATGATCGGATCTTCTATCTGCTGACGAATGCGCAGTTTAAATTCTACATCGCTGGTTTTTATCGACATCTCTTTCCCCTCAGCGGCTCATCAGCACTTCAGCAATATGCATCACTTTGACCGGCTGGCCTTCCCGTTGCAGTCGGCCGCCAATGTTCAGCAGGCAGCTGACGTCTGCGCCAATCAAATATTCCGGCTTTGCATCCATCAGATGTAAGACTTTCTCTTTCACCATCTCACCGGATATCTCGGCCATTTTGACCGAGAACGTTCCGCCAAAGCCGCAGCAGGTGTCCTGATCGGCAAACGTCAACAGCTCCAGTCCGCGCACGTTTTTCAGCAGCGTGAGCGGCTCTTCCTTCACCCCCAGTTTGCGGGTCAGGCTACAGGAAGGATGATACACAGCGCGACCCTGCAGGCTGGCACCAACGTCCACCACGCCCAGTTTGTTGACGATAAAGGAGGTGAGATCCTGCATACGCGCGGAAACTTTCTCAGCACGCAGCGCCCAATCCGGTTCATCGGCCAGATACGTCGGGTAGCTTTTTACCGCGTAGGTGCAGGAGCCCGCCGGGGAGATAATCGGATCGTCGTTGTCTTCCAGCGCGGCGATCAGGTTTTTCATCCCGGGGATCGCCTCTTTGATGTAACCGCTGTTGATGGCTGGCTGACCGCAACACCCTTGCTTCTCGGGGAAATTAACGCGACAACCCAGTTTTTCCAGCAGCAATACGGAGTCTCGTGCCATCCGTGATTTCAGTGCGTCACCAATACAGGTGACAAAGAAATTTACATTCACAATAACTACTCCATTGCTTCATTTCTGTTTATTGCGCTTGATATCGCGATATCAAACAAATGTTCATTCGTATTTTATGCCCAGTTTTTATGTTTGCTGGTTTTACCAATACCTGGGTTCATAGTGTTGGTCGGATCATTTTCCTGATAAAAACGTGCCAAATTTTCCGGCGCTTTATACAGATGGCCGACATTGTGTTCCGCCGGATATTGCGCTCCGCGTTGGCGCAGTAATTCCAGCATCTGTTCTTTTAACGCGTGGGCATCTACGCCTTTTTTAACGATATAATCCTGATGGAATACATGGCACATAAAATGGCCGTAATAGAGTTTATGCACCAACTGACTGTCAATTTCCGCCGGTAAATGCTCATACCATTCGGTATCATTGCGGCGTAATGCAATATCCAGCGCGAGAATATCCTCAACCTCGTCAGAATGAACGGCCTGATAACGAATGGCAGCACCCGCGGCGGCAAAACGATGCAGAAACGCCTTACTGCCCTCTTCCGCGGTACAGGTAAAGAACGCGCCCTCGGCCGATTTAAAATAGTCCGTTAACCATGCCTGGGCTTCGGCCACACCCTCACCGGACATTTTCAACATCAGATGGTGTTCATAGTTATCGCGCCAGGTCTTCATCCGCGCCGGGAGATGGCTCGGGAACAGATGGCTAAAAGCCTGCATCGCGCGGTCGGTAAAGTGCGGGCGAAAGATCTTCACCTTCTCAAGTATGGCCTCGGTACGCCCCTTCAGGTTGAAGAAGAACGGCATTTTGTCCGTGCCAAGTTTGTCGATCATCAGGAAGGTATCTTTGCTGTATTTCTCTGCAATATCATAGATATCGCGGTGCATATACTCCCCAGCAACCGGCAGGTTTGTAAAATTCGCCAGGATGTGGCGGCGAATCTCAGTCAGGACATCAGTCTGATTGGTACCGATATAAAAGACCTGCTGGTTCTTCTCGGCTTCAAAGGTATCCAGACGTACGGCAAACACCGCTAACTTGCCCGCGCAGCCAGAGGATTCAAACAGGCGATCCGGGTCAGCGTTGTAACGTGCTGGCGTGTCGGCATTGATGTCCCGCACGCGGCTAACATAGTCGTGATCGTGCGCGTGACGCCCGTCATGGTTGACGAGCACGGCTTCAATCGCATTGTTATCCAACCGGGCAAGGATTTGCTCTGGCGTCTGACCTAGCTCAATGCCGAGGTGATTGACCAGCTGCAAGCGTCCCTGTTCATCAATACGGGCAAACAGCGACATCTCGGTATAAGCCGGGCCACGCTGGACCAGAGAACCGCCGGAGTTATTACAGATACCGCCGATAACCGACGCGCCGATGCACGAAGAGCCAATCACCGAATGCGGCTCACGGCCAAACGGCTTCAGCGCCTTTTCCAGCGAATACAGCGTGGTGCCCGGATAAGCCAGCACCTGCTTACCCTCATCCAGCACATGCAGACTGTCCAGCCGCAGCGTGCTGATAATGACGATCTCGCGGTCGTAATCATTACCATTGGGCGTCGAACCCTCGGTCAGGCCAGTGTTCGACGCCTGCATCAGGATTATTTTATCGGCCTCAACGCAGGCGCTAAGGACTTTCCAGAGTTCAAGCAAAGAGCCGGGGATAACCACCGCCAGAGCATCACCCTGACCCGAGCGAAAACCCTTACGGTAACGCGCAGTTTTTGACGGTTCGGTGAGGATATGAGCAGGGCCAACCAATTGGGTAAGAGTAGTCAAAAAGGTCTTATTATCAGTATGTTTCATGGAGGGCGGCTCTCCGCTCCTTATATCAGGGCCAGTGAAAATGGCCATAAGTTCATTTGTATGACAAAACAGAATATTCCCTCAATCAATATCCACATGCAATACCCCATTTTATTTCTTTCGGCACCGCTCACATTTTTTTAATGAAATTACCACTACCACATAATTCATACTCCGTTCTTTTACTGGATGCCAAAACGCTTATTTCATTTATTGCAAAGACCGCTTCATACCTATTAATGATTAACTCTAATGGGTATTATTATATTTAGTGGTTATTCATATTTAATAAAAAAATAACATTATTTATACAATTATTAACCTTTGTAACTTTATTTCACTGAAGCGATTCAGTTTGCATTTTTTATTTTATTATTCAGGTAGCTTCCTTCCCCCTAAATATAGTTAAGTCTAAAAAAGTAAATCGGGAATTGTAATGCACGAATATTTAATGTTTGCTCTGGCACTCTCTCCTTTGCTGCTGATGGTATTTTTAATACTGAAATTAAAAATGCCCATCCATTATTCCGTACTGATCTCTTTGGTATTCACCGCTGCACTATCGGCCATATTCTGGGAGATGCCCGTACAGAATCTGAAAGCCGCGATAGGCTACGGTGCACTGAAGGGACTATGGCCGATCGTGATTGTTATCCTCGGTGCTATCTTCAGTTATAACGTCATGCAGGCGACCAAAGCGCTGGATATTCTGCGCGATATTCTCGCCAGCATTAGCGAAGATAAGCGTATTCAGGTGCTGCTGATTTCATGGTGTTTTGGTGGATTTCTTGAAGCCGCGGCGGGCTATGGCACAGCGGTCGCTATTCCGATCGGCATTCTCATTGCGCTGGGATTCAACCCGTTGAAGGCGGCGATTGCCTCTCTCGTGGCAAATACCGTTCCGACCGCATTTGGCGCGGTTGGGATCCCGGTTTCTATTCTGGCAGAGCAGGTTAATCTGCCGGTTTATACCTTAGGCGGAACCATTATTTTGCAGCTCGCGCTGTTTAATATCCTGCTGCCGTTTGTCATTGTCTGCATTATTGGCGGTGGCCTGAAAGCCATTCGCGGCGTATTTCTGATCACGTTGATTTGCGGCATTTCCACGCTGGTTCCGCAATATTTTGTCGCCATCCATCTTGGCGCGGAATTACCCGCCTTTGCCGGTAGCCTGGTCAGCCTGTTTGCCGTGGCGATGGTCAGTCGCCTGCGCAAAGGGAAAACCGATCCCGAATGGCGCATTGAGGTCAGCCATACCCGCGAAACCACGCCGCGCTCGGCAAAAGTGTTGTTCCGGGTTGGCTCTATTTATCTGTTTATTTTTGTGTTTATCCTGCTGTGTTCGCCGCTGTTCCCGACAATAAAAGGTGCGGCATCCCAACTGGCTTCGGTGCTGCATTTCACGTTGGCTGACGGCAAAACGATGGCGCTGAAAGTTGAATGGGTGACCACACCGGGGATGCTGATCATCTTTGCGACCATTATCGGCGGTTTTATTCAGGGAGCGTCCGCACGTGGGATGCTGGAAGTATTTATCAAAACGATTTTCCAGCTTAAAAACTCTATCGTCGCAATTATGGCGATCGTCGCGCTGGCCACGGTGATGGATCTCAGCGGGATTATCTCCACGCTGGCCCAGTCGATTGTCGATCTGACCGGCAGCTCGTACGTCTTCCTCGCCCCGGTGATTGGCGCGCTGGGCACATTCGTTACCGGCAGCGATACCAACTCGAACATTCTGTTCGGCAAGCTGCAAACCATAGCTGCCAGCAAGTTACATATCGATCCCAACTGGCTGGCAGCGGCCAATACCTCTGGCGCTACGGGGGGGAAAATGATTTCGCCGCAAAGCATCGCCATCGCGGTTTCTGCCACCAAAATGGACGGTCAGGCCAACCAGATCATGTCTGGCACCATGAAATACTGCTGCGCCTACATTGTGATCCTCGGCTTAAAGGTTGGCCTCTTTTATTACTGGTTTATGGCGTAAGCCATTGTCAACCCCGTCAAATTCGCGGCAATCGTATTTGACGACACAGTGACCAAAAAGGTTTACACCGCCCCAGGAACGGAACAAGGCGACAGACTTTACGATTTGTCGGCGCTGACTAAAATAGCGCCGATGTTTCAAATCGAGGATTGTTGTTATGTTGTTCTGGAAAAAGATGGTGAAGAAGTTCGACGCCTTTTCCGCGTTGATTCCACCACGCTACTTCCGCGTGTAATACCGGGCACTTATGCCTGATGGCGCTTCGCTTATCAGGCCTACGTTTCACACTCATTTGTAGGCCTGTGTTTCACGCTCATTTGTAGGCCGGATAAGGCGCTAGCCGCATCCGGCAGCGACAGTAGCATAAAATGCTCACCCCTTTCTCTTACGCAGACCGCATGCTCTTAACACCGCCACCCACAGACGAAGCCACGCAAAACGGTAGACCAGCGGATGCTGAAATCGCAGCAATGTCAGAAACATAGGGCCTCCTTGCGGCGTCAGATCACCGTTGCCTGATAGCGAATCTGCGGATCCATTATCTGGTGACGCGCATCTATCAGCCGCAGTTCGTACGAATCATGCTCTTTTGTCAGTCGCATTACCGCGTCAACAACACTGGTAGTCCGCTCCAGCGCCAGCTTGTCCTCATAACCATTGAGCAGTGAGGCCAGCATCACGCTGCAAATCAGATCCCCAACGCCCACCGGCATTTTGGCAAAGGTATACAGCGGCCGGGCAATGTGTAACGTCTGTTCCGGCGTCACCAGCAGCATTTCAAACGCCTGTTTGTCCCGCGAACAGTCGCCGAGATGCTTCACCAGTACCTTCTTCACACCCCACGCCACCAGCTGCTGCGCAGCTTCCACCACCTCATCAAATCCACGCAGTTGTCTGCCCGTCAGCACGCCCAGCTCATAGAGATTCGGCCCCATGATGTCGGCCAGTTGAATGGCGTCATCGACAAAAAAGGACTCTACGCCCTGCGCGACAATGCAGCCTTTTTGCGGATCGCCCATCACCGGATCGCAAAAATAGAGCGCCTGCGGATTACGCTGGCGAATGGTGGTGACCGCGTGCTTCACCTCTTCACAATGGCGTTTATCCCCGAGATACCCGGATAGCACGGCGTCGCATTGCGCCAGCTTTTGCAGATCATCCAGCCCACTGATGATGGCGCTCAACTCACCGTGCGGCATCGCCATGCCCTGCCACATCCCGTACTGGGTGTGGTTGGAAAACTGTACGGTGTAAAACGGCCAGACATCGATCCCCGAGAGCTGCATCGGCAACACGGCGGCTTTATTTCCGGCATAGCCATAAACGACTGACGACTGAACAGACAACACGTTTTTCATTTTGACTCCGTCTAACGAAACGTTGGCAGCAGACCAAATACGTCCAGAACAACCGTCAGATAGACAACCGCTCCGCAGACAATCACCAGGTTAAGCACGGTGTTATTACAGGGCGCGGTATAGCTGGCGGTCGGGAAACGTTTCCGCGCGGCTTTCACCAGGAACGGCGGCAGGATCACGCTCCAGATGGTAAAGGCCAGACCGGCGTAGCCAATCGCGTGCACAAAACCGTTCGGGAAGAAGAAGCACACGGCGGCTGGCGGAAAGTAGGTCACCAGCGCGGTTTTCAGGCGGCCCATGCCGTCATCCGGGAAGTGAAACAGGTCGGCGATATAATCGAACAAGCCAAGCGTCGCCGCCAACAGAGAACTGGCTACTGCGAAGTTGCCGAAGAAGGTCAGGATCAGATCCATATAGCGGCTGGTGAACAGCTCACTGATGGCCTCGACAAACACATCGATATTGCCGCCTTTGGCGATAATTGGCGGGAACGCGGAACGGCTGATGTTACCCATCGTGACGCCCAGCCAGAAGATATACAGCAGCAGGGCAAACAGC
>ERZ1026931.659-NODE-659-length-13996-cov-10.317481_pt1 | contig 13996 bp, 9 predicted proteins | sample MGYA00519253_ERZ1026931 | MGnify/ENA primary metagenome ERZ1026931 (study PRJEB26926, sample SAMN06164831) | human gut metagenome | biome: ENVO:00009003; feature: ENVO:2100002; material: ENVO:00002003 | host: Homo sapiens | place: USA | collected 2012 ... | reverse complement strand
TAAATAAAAAAGAAATCAACGCTCTTCATTTTTCGTTCTCGGTACTTGTTGTACTAATCTTTCAATATTGTCAATGAACTTACCGTTCTTTCCGAAACGGGCTGCAAAGATAGCGACTTTTTCTTACTTGCCAAACTTTTTTTGATTTTTTTTCAAATTTCCACAAAAATCGGTTGAGAAAGCGTTAAAGAATAAGTTGAACTAAACTTTGTGTCAGATTTATGAGGATAGATTTCTTTTGGAGGGATGAGTGTGCCGATGGCACATGACTGACGTGGAAAAGACATCTAGACTCACCCCTTCAGACAAGCAAATCAAAACAGTTTCTTAGGCATCAGTACCAGACCGTCCGTTCCGGCCCCATCCTGAAGACTAGCTCGCCGCCTTTGACGATCTCGGAGTAGTCAATGTAAGGGCTGACGAGAGGACTCCCGTTCAAGGTGACGCTCTGGATGTAGCGGTTCTCATCGCTCAGACCGGAGGCCTTTATCTTAAAGGTGCCGCCGGCGACCTTCAGATCCACCTCGTCAAAGGCCGGAGCGCCGAACCAGTACCTCGTGGAGGCAGGCTCTATCTCGTAGAAACCTAAAGCGGAGAGGACATACCAGGCGGACATCTGGCCGGCGTCCTCATTGCCGCAAAGGCCGTCATCGGCGTTCTTGTAGAATCCTGAATAGATCCGGCGAGCCAGGTCAGCGGTCTTGTACGGCTCTTCTGCCATAGTATAGAAGTAAATGACGTGGTGGCTTGGCTCGTTGCCGTGGGCGTACTGGCCGATCAGGCCTGAGATGTCAGGAGAGGCATCCTCACCGTCGATCCGGGAATCAGCCGAGAAAAGCGAATCCAGTCTCGCGACGAATCCCTCGCGGGAGGCGTAGAAATCGACAAGGCCTGAATAGTCATGAGGGGCGAGCCAAGAATATTGCCAGGCATTGCCCTCGCAATAATCATTGGCGCGATGCTCCGAGGAATATGGATTGAACGGAGTCCTCCAACTGCCGTCGGAGAAACGGCCCCTGGCGAATAATGTCGTGGAATCCATGTAGTTGCGATAGGAATGACTGCGGTTGCGGAAATATTCAGCATCCTCGCTCCTGCCAAGGCGGTCAGCGGCGGCGGCCACGGCGGCGTCCGCTATGGCATATTCCATGTCATAGGCAATCGACTCAAGCATCTTGTCTGAAGGAATATACCCGTAATTCTGACGGTAGTCAAGGCCGCGGGTGTTACCCATCATCGTTGTCTTGAGAGCCTCCCAGGCCAAGTCACGGTCGAAGCCGTCGAAGCCTTTCACTACAGCGTCGGCGACGGCGATCACGCCCGGATTGCCGACCATGCAGTCGGTCTCGTTGCCGACCAGGTGCCAGACAGGAAGCCGCCCTTGCCTTTTGTAGATCTCCAGCATCGTGGCGATCATGTCGTTCTCCCTGTCGGGATGCAGAATCGTCATCAGCGGCATCTGCGCGCGATAGGTGTCCCAAAGGGAGAAGGAGGTATATTCCGTTCTCGGAGCATCCACATCGCTGAAGGTCGAAGGCATGATCATCGTGTGGTAAAGCGCTGTGTAGAAGATGGTTCTGGTATCGGTATCAGCAGTCGAGACCTTTGCCTTGGAGAGTTCGGCGTTCCAGGCCTCGCGGGCAGCCACGGCAGTCGCGTCGAAGTCCCAGCCCGGAAGTTCCGCGGACATATTCAAAGCCGCCTTTTCCTCGCTGACCGGAGAGACCGCGACCTTCACCATCACCTGCTCCCCCTCGGCGGTGCGGAAGCCGGCGCGGAAATAGTTGACTGAATATTCCTGCCCATCAACGGCATATTCCTTGACAGCCACCTCGTCGATGGAGTCGAAAGGCTTCGAGAATTGGGCGCGGAAGTAGATTTTCTGGTCTTTTGCCCAGCCGGTCGAGAATCGGTAACCATCTATGGTACAACTGTCCACGACGGTAAACTTTGTGTCATAGGCCTTGTCCCAGCAGCCGCCGTTCTCAAGGTCGATCACCACCGCGGAGCTGTCCGAGGCCGGGAAGGTGTAGCGGCTGAGGCCGACTCTGGTGGTGGCGGTCATTTCGGCGGAGATGCCGTAGCGGGTCAGCGGAACACTGTAGTAGCCGGGTCTCGCCACCTCCCTGGTTCTGTCGGCGTAGGACCACATCCCCGTGGCCTGCGCAGCGGCGATCGCTTCCGGAGTTGAATCCTTCGGCTCCTCCCCTCTTGAATATCTCACCGCGCCCACCACCGGCATCAACGTGATGTCGAAGAGGTCGCCGATTCCCGTTCCGCTCAGATGCGTGTGCGAGAATCCGATGACCGTGGAGTCGCTGGAATGGTACCCCGAGCACCAGTCCCACGACTGTGGAATGCTCGTTGGTCCCAGCTGCACCGCACCGAATGGCACGCTCGCCCCGACAAACACATGTCCGTGCCCGCCCGAGCCTATTCTTACATTGACATAACTGGTGAAGTCCTCCTGGCTCGTCGCCGCAGGAGAACATGCCGCCAAAATTCCAAGTGCGGCAAAGATGACTGTCCTTATGGTTTTCATCGATGATGACTTAATGTTATCGTTCCGCTAATATACCGATTCTTTTTTGTTGTCACAAACACGGAGTGGCATCATCATTATTTCTTTATGGTTTATCTATTGATAATCCGATTATTATTTCGTATCTTGCTCCAAACTAACAACCAAGCACTTTATCAAAGATGAAAAGACTGCTCCTCATATTATCAGTATTGCTGGCAGGGGCATTTGCCTTGCCAGCCCAGACGATCTCCGATGAAATCACCCAGATGTTTTCGCCTAATGCCGCGGAACTTGGCAAATACGGAAAGATACTGGTGAACTATTTCAATGGTCTGCCAAATATTCAGGTTCCTTTGACAACACTCAAGGCGAAGGGGGCAGACCTGCCGATCTATCTGACATACCATGCCGGAGGGCACAAGCCGGAGCAGCACCCCGGATGGGTTGGTTTGGGTTGGACCCTGCGGGCCGGAGGGTGCATTAACAGGATAATCAACAACCGACAGGACGAGGTGTCTCACGACGAGATCTGGCAAGAAAGGACAAAACCATTGACTTACCAGAATTCAGATCTTGACACCCTGAGCTATTTTGACTATCTGGAAAAAGGAGCAGGATGGGCAGAAAATGAGAATGCCGCCAAAGCCCATTTCCGACACAACCTCAAATACGGAATATGGTGCGACATGGAACCGGACGAATTCCAGATCAACCTTGACGGAATCCAGGCATCTTTCTACATAACTGGCTATGACAGCAGGACGGGACAGTGTACCGTCAGTATCAAGTCCCGCCAACCATATGATTTCTCTGTCAAGGTATTTCTTTCCAATACAGGAGGAAATCACATCAATGATCAAATCCATGCGTTATTGTTTCAGTATATCAGTAAGATAATCGTGACTGATTCCGATGGTGTCCGCTACATCTTCGGCGGTGACGGCAATGATCTCTCATCCATAGAGTTTTCCATAAAGCCTTGCTCCACCTACCGTTACGGGATGGCATCCGCATCCACATGGAATCTCACCAGAATCGAATACCCGAACAACGAGACGATCACGTTCCGCTATCGGAAAGACGGGCGCCCGATTGTCAGGACAATCCTGAGAGAGGGACGAGGGCTCAACTACAAGATCGATGGAGACAACTATGGGAACTACCTGCTCGACTCATCGTTACCTCCAAGCAGCACCGGATCGTGGTACAACTATTACATCAACAACGACCTATACTCACAAAGAGACGACTCTCCCTACATCAAACTGATGTACCTCTCACCGTCTTATCTTAGCTCCGTAAGGTCAAAAGCAAGTGGGGATTCGGTCGTATTTCATATCTCCAGATCAATAGAGCTAAAGGATCTTGGCACAGACACAGACCCCACATACGAGGATACTGCGGAGTTGTTCCGGACAAAACCCGGTTTCCGTGACAACGATGCGTACATCGACATTGAGAACATCCTCTCCTATAACTACTATATGTGTTTGGACAGCATCTCCCAAGACCAGAAGAGAATACTGTTCACTTACGGCAACAACGCCGATGAGCGCCTGTCCCTCTCCTCCGTCAGAACTGTGGCCGGAACAGATGATGGTGGCAAGTACTCATTTGAATACAACAGTCTTAAGCTTCCCGATCATTATTGCTCGGAGAGCAGTGACAGGTGGGGGTTCAACGGGAAATCCTTCAGCGTGCCACCGGGATCATACCAGACCCTTCACGACCGCCGCGCACCCGACACAACGCTGATGAAGGCAGAGATCCTCCAGAAAATCACCTACCCAACCGGAGGCTCCACTGAATATATCTTCGAACCGCACACCTACTGCGCATCCGTCCAAAGAACAGACTCTCCACAGATCGGATTCTCTGTTGTTGACAATGCCAATGACAGCATTGCTGGCGGGTTGAGAATCAAGACGATCATTGACCGGAACGGTGACAAGACTGAAACACGCAACTTTTTCTATACTAAAAACGGCCGCTCCAGCGGAATTTTGTCCGGCACTCCGGTGTTTTTCATAAAACGAGACTACAACGGCAAAGTTGCGATAGGCGGTAATGGAAGAGGTTGGATCGGCCCACTTTTCTGGAAAGACAAAGGCACGGAGTCCACGCTGGAGTTATCCTACTGGATAGGAAGCGAAAGCTATCTGAACCAGCTCTCTACGACGGATGGCAATCACGTCACCTACAGCAATGTAACCGAGGTGTTTTCCGATGGAGGAAGGATTGAGTATGAATATTCAAATCACAGGGAAGCCCTTGACGCGTCCTTCGAAGGGGATATCTCCTGCTATTCGCCGGAGAACCCCGACTACATCCTGAGAAGGTTATATGCATCCCACTCTTTGGACAGAGGGCTGCTGCTCAGCAAGGGCTCGTTTGACCATTACGGAAGAGTTGTCGAGGAAGAGCACTATGAATAATAACAATTCCCCGAATCGGTTTACGGAGAATGTCTCCGTCTGCCAGATAGGCGCGGAGTCGTTCCCCAACCTTATTAACGGACGTGGTGACGGTCTCTCACTCTCTAAGAATTTCACATACTGCTGGACAGCGGGATCCAGGATATACACTTATTTCCCTTACTTGAAAAGCAAGGAGGTCAAGACATTCCATTACGGATCAGGGACATCTTCCCAAACCGCAATCGTTCTTGTCAACTATGGTTACGACAATCACCGCAGACTTGTGCGGACTACCACAACGGAATCCGCAGGGGGTGAACTGACAGATTCTGTAAGGTACACTGGTTCCGATGGCATACGGGACTCAGGGGTGTATGCAGAGATGACGGATGTCTCTGTGAATATGTCCGGAATCCCGATCGAAAGGATACGGTACAAAAACGGTAAGGTGATTGGAGCCGAATTGACCACCTACAGGAAAATCGCCAAAGCCGGAATTGAGAATTACGTACCTGAGGCTGAGTATGCGGCAAAGCTTGACGAGCCGGCATCATCTTTCGACACTTATGACGGTCGCAATGTCGAGAGCCAATACGGTGATCCGATTATCGAATATGTGGAGTATGACGGGATGTGCAACCCTTTGGAAGTAGTCAAGAACGGGACAGGCAGGACATCCATACTATGGGGATATGAAGGGATGCATCCTGTCGCTCTTTTCAACAACGCCACCAGACGCGCGGGGACGATAATGGTTGAAGAACCGGGACTTGTCAGCGACAATGAAGATCACCGCACGAACACAGAGCACTGGTTCTCTTACAGTTTCGAGACTTTGGAAGGCGGTGACTGCGAGGTACATTTCGATATTCCGGAGAACGTCCCTGATTTTGATTTTTGGGTTGTTCTCGACAGTTCTACTTATTATAGACCCAGAACCAGAGAATGGGTGGATGACGGATCTGGAGGGGGACATGATTCCGAGGTCTATGTGGAATTCACAAAAACGGTGTGGCTAGCGGCAGGGAAGCATAGACTTGCTGTCACGACGTTGGATCCCACCATTTATCCAATACCAGAAGAAGATGCGGAACTTGAATCAGAGGCAAATCTGGAGTATAACTATTTGGTGCGCCCTCAGACATCTATTGAAATTCCAGAAGATGCCCACTCCGCTGCAGGATGGCTTTCGATTGCCTATAGAGGTAAGCAAGAAAGAGAGGTGAATGGATTCATTGGAGACTATTACCACGAGAACTTTGAAGGTTGGCGTGGGAATCGCCAGAATGGCTTTCACAGCGAAAAGGGATATGTCGGGGAATATACAGTCAACCTTGAGGTTTCACCGGAAAGAGTATATTACGTTGATTATAGAGTCCTGATTGGAGGTCAGTGGAAGTATAAAAAATACAGATATTATGGGCCATGCCAAACAATCAATGAAGGCTCTTCGCCAATAGATGAGATCCGTGTCTATCCGGTTGACGGATCGGTTATCACCGCGACTTGGTCTCCTAATGTCGGACCGCGCGGTGTCTCCGACACAAGAGGGATGACTACATCCTATGAGTATGACGGACTGGGTAGATTGATCCTGTGTATGGACAACGATCAATCACCGACTACAGGGTACGCCTACCACTTCCGCAATGATTCTGATTCCACGAACCATATAAGGAAAACAGTCTATACCGAGAAGAACGCTGCGGCACCGAGAGTCAGCACAGACTATTTCGATGGCCTAGGGAGGTCTATCCAGACAATCATGAAGGGCGTAGGAACCAATGGCGGAGACATCTCCAATCTCTTTGAATATGACCGGAACGGACGGTTGCTCAGATCCTGGCTGAACTCTCCGGTGTACAATAATGGAGATGGTTGTGTTAATCCTGATGTCTTTAAAGAGAATGCATCCTCATTCTACGGGAACACTACCTCTGCGGAGTCACGTCCTTTCAGCGAGAATGTCTATGATGGTTCGCCACTTGACCGCGTCAAAGCAGTTTACGGTGTTGGACAGGACTGGTTCAGCGCCGGGAAATGCGCCGAAACGGAGTTTCTTACAAACTCTACGGATGTTTCAACCCTTAAATGTCTAAATCTCAAAGTGGAGGAGTATTCCGACACCTCGTTTACAGTCAAAAAGGCAGGATTCTATCCAGCCAGCTCACTGCTTGTGACAAAGAGCATGGACGAGGATGGGAACACAGCATATTCATTCACAGACTTTTCCGGAAAGACACTTCTGGAACGTCGGGTCTTAAGCTCGGACGAGACGGCTGACACGTACTATGTATATGACGACTTCGGCGACCTGAGGGCTGTGATTCCGCCTATGCTTTCCAAAGAGGTCAGCACTTCCACATCAACACATTGGACAAGCGACTCGGAACCGTTCGGCCGGTGGGCGTTCCTTTATGTCTATGACTCAAGACACCGATGCGTGGCCAAGAAGATGCCGGGAGCAGGCTGGAATCTCACACTTTACGACAAGGCCGGGAACGCCATTCTGACACAGGACGCCAGACAGCGTGAACAGAATGAATGGGCGTTCAACATTCCCGACGCTCTGGGCAGGGTTTGTCTTCAGGGTCTGTGCGAAGAATCTTCACTTTTCGGGAACGACACCGGCATCGATGTCTTCTCCGGGCCATTCCAGAATGTCGCGGTAAGAGCCTTCCGTTCACAGGGGTCTCTGGCCGCCACGAGCGCTTTCTACGGCTATTCCATTGACGGTATGGTCATTGACTCCACCACCACATTCCTCACCGTGAACTATTACGATGACCACTCGTTTGTCGGGATGTATGGTTTTCCTCAGGATCTTTTGTTTGACGAGGCTCTTGTGGATAATGGTTACGGCAACAGATGGTCATCCGCACATAATCTGCTGACCGGCTCAATGTCTGCCGTGATCACCTCTGAAGGTGTGTCCACCGGAAAATTCAGGCACACGGCTTTATTTTATGATGAGTATGGACGTGTCGTCCAGACCATCTCCCGGTACGAGGATGGAGGACGGATCAGAACGGCATCGGCGTTTGACTTCGCCGGGAACCAAACCCTCTCAAGGGAAGTTGTCTCTATGTCAGACGCGTGCGACACTGTGGAAAGGATCGACACATACGATCTGTGGGGCCGGATCAAAAGAACGACAACGAGTCTTTCGGATGGCAGCGGGCTTAACGCATCCAGCACAGTCGGCTATACGTATGACAATGTCGGAAGGCTGGTTGGAGTCACTTACGGCACTGGAGCCAATGCTGTCAACGAGTCCTTGGCCTACAACGTTAGGAGCTGGCTGACAGAAAAGCGGAGCGACGTGTTCGGAATGAGGTTGCGGTACAACACCCCAGCCCTTGGCTCCGCGCCTTGTTGGAACGGCGGGGTTTCCGAGTGGGAATGGGGGTTCGGCACCGAGGCACCGCAGGCATATTCATTCTCCTACGATGCGTTGGGCCGCCTGACGGACTCCAGAAGATTCATTGGGACATCGGGCTCCCCCACAGACTCTTTCTCAGAGCGGGATCTCTCCTATGACCTCAATGGGAACATACTGACCTTGAACCGCTTCGGAGAATCCAGCTTGCTGCCGGAGGACGCACTGACTTTCTCATACTCCGGCAACAGGATTAACTCGGTGTCGGGATCACCATCTTTCGGCTACGACTCCAACGGCAATATGACAGCGGACGGCAGGCTTGGCTTGAATCTCAGTTACAATCATCTGAACCTTGTAAGTGAAGTCGGTGACGCTTCCGGAACCCTAGCCTACTACACGTACATCTCTGACGGCACAAAGATCTCCGCCGAAAAGCCAGACGGCTCAGGAACCGTGTATAGAGGATCGCTTGTCTATTCAAAGGACGGGAACGGAAACCTCAGCCTTGACTGCGTCCTCACTGACGGAGGACGGATCGCCGCCGCGAGGGACGCTTCCGGAACCGTCACGGCCTATCACGCCCTCCACCACCTGACCGACCACTTAGGCAGCGTCCGCGCCGTCGTCGATGGCGACACCGGCTCTGTGATCGAGACGAATGATTACTATCCGTTCGGAAAGCGGATTCAAGCTACGGGGCCGGTCGCAGAGCCTGTCGAAGCGACTTCCCCGAACCGCTGGCTCTTCTCCGGCAAGGAAGACCAGTCCTTCCTGAGCGCGGGCATCCCTCTCCTCGACTTCGGTGCCCGCATGTACAACCCGGCCATCGCACGATGGACCGCAATTGACCCATTGGCGGATGAATATTACAATGTAAGTCCGTATGCCTATTGCCTTGGAAATCCAATCAGAAATATTGATATCTTAGGACTTAGACCGATATACTCTACTGAAGGCTATTTATTGGGAACAGATGATGGTGGAATTCAAGGAGAGCAAATAATTATGAAAAAGGACAATTTTGTTCAAGGTATGCGAACGGAAGATGCACTCAAATATAATTTAGGGGTAGAAGGTCTCGATGGTGAAGAAGCCGTCACTCGTTTTAATGATAGCTTTAATCAATTGAAGGATAGGCCGGATTGGGACGGATACATTACTCTTGAAGAGGCAAACGAATGGTATAGGTCAGGCAATGGAGAGCCCCTGTTTGCTGATATTAATAAAATTGATTTTAGTAGTTATGTGTCTTGGGGTGAAAAATATGTGGGAAAAACATATGTCATCAACTTGCTTAATGGCAAATCTAAAATCAATGATGGCCTTGTATATGGAAAGATAGTTGTTAAGCGATACCCCAATCATGGCATAAGGGCTTACAGTGATCGTTATGATTTTGATATTAAGCGACCATATCTTCTACATACCAGTAGAAATATTCTAACACATATTGGCGCAAAAGTGGCTGGCCAAGGAACTGCTTTTAATATCAATATATATGGTGAAAAGAAATTAAAACCCATTTTACCATGGATAAAATAGTATATAAAATAGTCTTTGCATTAATAGTTATTATATTTTTTATTTGTGAGTTATGTTCAACAGATAGAGTTAGTTTGGGCAATGGCTACTATTTTTATAAGGAAAGGGGTGACATTTTAGGAAACAATAACAATGGCATTCCACCTATTGTTGAATATTATTGGAACAATCATCAATATATTGTTGTCAAACAGCACCCTAAATGGCCTCCAGAAGCCATCTATGGTGCCATAAATTATCCTTACGGCTATGATATGGATTACTACTGGGTGATAGATAAAACTAACGATACTATTCAAGGTCCATTGGATTCATCGGGATTTTATAGGTATATACAAATGAAGAATATCAAATGTAAATTAAAACAATAGGGAATCTTATTATGACATTTGATATCAATAGACATTTATTTATAATATACTACGCTTTCAGCGAGAGATCTCTCAATTACAATCATCTGAATCTTGTAAGCGAAGTCGGAGACGCTTCCGGAACCCTAGCCTACTACACGTACCTCTCTGACGGCACAAAGCTCTCCGCCGAAAAGCCAGACGACTCAGGAACCGTGTACAGAGGATCGCTTGTCTATTCAAAGGACGGGAACGGGAACCTCAGCCTTGACTGCGTCCTCACTGACGGAGGAAGCATCGCAGCCGGGAGGAACGCGTCCGGGAACATCACTGCCTATCACCCCCTCTACCATCTGGCCGACCACCTCGGCAGCGTCCGCGCCGTCGTCGACGGCGACACCGGCTCTGTGATCGAGACGAATGATTACTATCCGTTCGGAAAGCGGATTCAAGCTACGGGGCCGGTCGCAGAGCCTGTCGAAGCGACTTCCCCGAACCGCTGGCTCTTCTCCGGCAAGGAAGACCAGTCCTTCCTGAGCGCGGGCATCTCTCTCCTCGACTTCGGTGCCAGAATGTACGACCCGACAATAGCCAGCTGGATCACCGCCGATCCGTTGTCCGAAAGTTACTACGACATTAGTCCGTATGTCTATTGCATAGGAAATCCAACAAGTATCATTGACCCTAATGGTCAGTGGATCACATTATATTATAACGGCCACGAATATCGATATCAAGACGGAAAATTCCTACAATATCAGACAGAAGGTGATAACGCAGGGTCATATATTCCTACATCTGATGTGCATGTACAATCTCTTGGGGAAGTGTTCATAGAATTATCAAAAGTCAAAACTGGCAAGTCTTTAATTGATTACTTTTCCAATGATGAGAACAATGCTTATATTAAATTTGATGAGGGAAATAATGTCATCAATCTTTCAGGTATATCCTCAACTATATATTTGAATAAAGATTTTATAGGCGAGGTGGTACCAACCGAAACCGGAATGCAACAAATGCCTTTTTGGCTTGTTGTTGGTCATGAGTTATCCCATAGGATAGATTATTTGGAACGCGGAAATGACGCATCAAAGAACTGGATAGAGACGGAAAACGTAAAGATTAAGGATACTGAAATCCAAGCCACTCATTATGAAAATTTGATGCGTGAAGAAGCTAAACTTCCATTAAGAACACACTATGCCACTATTGTGGTCGGTGATAATAAGATGCCATTTGAGCCTTCAAGGTTGATAAATAGGAAAGGCAAGAGCGTTGTATTACCTAACGTTCATTATACTCCAATAAAGAAACGAAAATGAACTATCTCAGAACATTAATAGCAGTTCTGTTTTGTGCGATGATTCTTCCTGCTAACGCGCAAGACAAGGATTGTTTTGCTGACCTTGAGAATGAATTGTCAAGCATACTGAAAAAAGACTCCAAATCATCAAGAATACTAAAGATAGGATCAAAATCGTCAAGAATACCGAGAAAAGTTGTTAGATGGAATAGGGAAAAGATTTGTAAGCAATTCAACATGATATTTGCCAATATGTGCCAGTCTGATTTCATATCAAGTGACACAATCATTGTCGTAAGAAAGTCCCAAGAGTACCTATATATAGGGGAAGACAAGGCATTCTTTGCGGTAAAATGTCTGCCGAATCAACGGCAGTATCGATTCTTAATAATCAATACTGCGAGAAAAGATACTATTATAAATAAAGATATCAATAGCTTTGACAGATTTAGTTGTATAATCAATCTTGCTTTGAAAGACAGCTCAGAATTGTTAAATAAAAATAATTTCGGGACGGTATTCACTGACGATCTGTATCTGTACTCTATTTGTATGATAATAAGAAGAAGAGACGACCTCTTTCACATAAATTATTATAGAACACTTGGCCAAGAGATCTTCTTACAGAATAAGGACGCATATCCGCAAGAGCACAGCTTTTGACGCAGGATTCACTGGTATTTATATGACAAATAGCGTGATACAAAAGATAGTAAAATTATGTGGTTTCTGTTTAACCGCCGTGACCGTTGCGTTTCTCCTTGAGGTGACCTTTGAGATCATGTATGAGAAACTCGGTAAAACGGCTGAATATAACGGAGTCTATTACTTACCAAGCATTGACACATATATGGAGATATGTTATGGCGTAAAGGACACTTGCGCTCTAATCTATTTTGAACGTGGAACCATGCCTGAACATTCAAGATGCTCAGACATCCTGCAAATCAGCAAGAGTAGGAACGGACCTTCGAAGAATCAGAAAGGCTATTGTGATCTTCAACTGTTTTTCACACAATCCAATGCTTGTTACATCTCGTGCAACGAGCAATGGCGGGAGAAATCATTGTCTTTGATCACCAATGGATTAGACAAAGAGAAGGTATTCAAAAATAAATTATCTTTTGTTCTTAAACACCCTGATTTATATAAAGAACAAAGTTCCCTCCGAGACTCATGTAAGGTAACTATTTTCTTAAGCAATGAACTCCAGACGGCCAATGTCGCTTATAAAGGCAGTCTATATGGGGAAAATCTGTCAACAGTCAAAGAACGAAAGACATCACGGTTCAGGTCCTTTCTGTCGAATACAGTACACGTTATTGATTAAGGTAATGTTTGCATAGCTATCATGATGAAAAAGAGCAGAATAGTCAAATTGGTGTTTTTTGTTATCGCAGTCCTATATTTATTTAATAGTTGGAGCGGAAGAGAAAGCCTATACTATATTCCTTCGGAGAATCTATACATAAGCATTTGCCTATCACCCATTTCCAACAATTATTATCTATTCTTCAGTAAAGATTATATCTCAGATACAACTTTTGCGACCAACTGGATAAAATGCAAGAATTATGGCAGGAATCAGTTTCTTACATTACAGTTTGATCCGGCTGCTCCAGACTATGTCTATAATTGGATGTACAAGAGCTTTCCAGCTCAAGGGTTCACTAGAAAGCCCCGTGGCTCGAATATCATCTATATCCAAGGCAGTGTGGATGCGATAACAAAAGTTCATAGTGAATCATTAAGATTCATGCTGTTCCATTCTGTTGAGAATTGGTCAGGGCCACAGGAATTCCCCGAATATGACATAGGGGATTATCCACTTTATGACAACCACACTTTCGAGTTGCTTATGTACGATGATAGGTCACCAAATGACACTGTTAATATTATCAAAATGACCCCAATATGGAGTAAAAGACTGACTAAAACCGGTTGGATTCGTAAAGCGTCAAGGCGAAGTTTGGAAATACGGAGAAACCACGCAGTCTCCACCGGAGAACAGATATGGAGGAAAGAGGAAACTCGAAGAAAGAAATTTAAGAATGGAGATAAATTACTCAGGTTCTCAAAAGCAGATAAAAATAGAGGAAAAGCGCAAGTTGTATTCCTATTATCTCAAACACGGGCACCTACCTCCAGGAAACTCAATTTTTAGATAAAACTCATACAAATGAATATAGGACTATCAATCGTTGTTGATACGAATTCGACACACAAGTCATCATGTATGCAGTACGTCTCTGATCTTTTGGAGAACAGTCTGAAAGATAGAGATTATCATGTGATCAATCATTATTGGATAATATGCCAAGCGGTAAAAACCATACCAGGTTTTGAGCGTTTCACGGCGATTCCACGACCGCGATTTGTCGAGCATCGTCGTCTGCGCAATCTTGACAACACGTTCACTGATTCAATAGTTCGTTAATTTTATAAGTTTTACGCCGCGGCGCGAACGCCGTAGAA
>ERZ1026931.649-NODE-649-length-14147-cov-5.915484_pt1 | contig 14147 bp, 8 predicted proteins | sample MGYA00519253_ERZ1026931 | MGnify/ENA primary metagenome ERZ1026931 (study PRJEB26926, sample SAMN06164831) | human gut metagenome | biome: ENVO:00009003; feature: ENVO:2100002; material: ENVO:00002003 | host: Homo sapiens | place: USA | collected 2012 ... | reverse complement strand
TCGTCGGCAGCGTCAGATGTGTATAAGAGACAGGATGTATTTGTCTTCCGCTCCGGATATTTCCGAATTTTGGCGTAAAGATAGAAAAAACGGTTCGGAGTACCTTACATTCCCATTTATTTTGTACTTTTGTTTTTCAGAAAATAGTAAATGCAAAATACGATGACTCAGGAAGAACTTTTCAAAAAACTGGTAGCCCACTGCAAGGAGTACGGCTTCATCTTTCCTTCCAGCGAAATATACGACGGACTGGGTGCCGTGTACGATTACGGGCAGAACGGCGTCGAGTTGAAGAACAATATCAAGCGTTACTGGTGGGATTCGATGGTGCGTCTTCATGAGAACATCGTCGGCCTCGATTCGGCGATCTTCATGCATCCCCGCACGTGGGAGGCTTCGGGCCATGTCGGGGCGTTCAACGACCCGTTGATCGACAACAAGGATTCGAAGAAGCGTTACCGCGCCGACGTGTTGATCGAAGAGTGGCTGGCCAAGCAGGACGACAAGATTCAGAAAGAGGTCGATAAGGCGAAGAAGCGCTTCAAGGAGAACTTCAACGAGGAGCAGTACCGCTCGACTTCGCCCCGTGTGCTGGAGATCGCCGCAGCGCGGGACTCCGTGCACAAGCGCTTTGCCGACGCGTTGAACGCCAACGATCTGGAAGAGCTGCGGCGGATCATCCTCGACTGCGAGATCGTCTGCCCGATTTCGGGTACGCGCAACTGGACCGAGGTGCGGCAGTTCAACCTGATGTTTTCGACCCAGATGGGTTCGACGGCCGAGGGGGCCAATACGATTTACCTGCGGCCCGAAACGGCGCAGGGTATCTTCGTCAATTTCCTGAACGTGCAGAAGACCGGCCGCATGAAGCTGCCGTTCGGTATCGCCCAGATCGGCAAGGCGTTCCGCAACGAGATCGTGGCGCGTCAGTTCATCTTCCGCATGCGCGAGTTCGAACAGATGGAGATGCAGTTCTTCGTCCGCCCGGGCGAGGAGATGCGGTGGTGGGCCGAATGGCGCGATACGCGTATGAAATGGCATCGGGCGCTCGGCTTCGGGGCGGATAACTACCGTTTCCACGACCACGACAAACTGGCGCACTATGCCAATGCCGCGACCGACATCGAATACAACTTCCCGTTCGGTTTCAAGGAGGTCGAGGGCATCCATTCGCGTACGGATTTCGACCTGGGCAACCACCAGAAATTCTCGGGCAAGAAGATCCAGTATTTCGACTCCGAAACAGGCGAAAGTTATGTGCCTTACGTCGTGGAAACCTCGATCGGCGTGGATCGTATGTTCCTGCAGGTGATGTCGGCGGCTTATACCGAGGAGAAGCTCGAAAACGGCGAAGAGCGCGTCGTGCTGCGGATTCCGGCGGCTCTTGCTCCGACGAAGGTGGCCGTGTTGCCTTTGGTGAAGAAGGACGGCATGCCCGAAGTGGCGCAGCGGATCGTCGATCTGTTGAAGTATGATTTCAACGTCGTGTATGACGAGAAGGATTCGGTGGGCAAGCGTTACCGCCGGCAGGATGCGATCGGTACGCCGCTGTGCGTGACCGTCGATGGCCAGACCCTCGAGGATAATACCGTGACGGTGCGCCACCGCGATACGATGCAGCAGGAGCGCGTGGCGATCGATGCCCTCTTCGGACTGGTCGATGCGGAGTGTTCGCTGCGCAGCCTCCTCAAGAAATTGAATGTCTGACAGGGCTGTTGCGGGTTTCGCGCCGGGTGCGTCGGACGGCGAGTACAGTGTGTTTCGTATCGGGAATGTTCGTGAGGGTGTGTGGGCCGGTGTTGTTCGAGCTATTGGATAAGGTAAGATCGTGGGACGTATTTTGGCCATAGATTATGGAACGAAGCGCACGGGAATCGCCGTGAGCGATCCCTTGCGGATCATTGCCGGAGGGCTCGAAACCGTCGAAACCAAAGGGTTGGAACGCTGGTTGGCGCAATATTTCGCGGCGAACGACGTTTCGACCATAGTGATCGGAAAGCCGATGCAAATGAGTGGCGCTCCGTCCGAAACGTGGCGTTACGTGGAACCGTTGGCGGCCCGCCTGCGCAGGGCCTATCCCGACAAGGAGGTGGTGTTTTACGACGAGCGTTTCACCTCGGTCATCGCTCACCGCACGATGCTCGAGAGCGGTATGGGCAAGATGGCCCGCCGGGACAAGGCGCTTGTGGACAAGATATCGGCGACCATTATCCTGCAAGGATATATGGAGAGCCGAAGTTAGTTTTCCGGCTGCGGCCGGGTTAAAAATGGAAAAAAGTTATGATTTATCCGATAGTTGTTTTCGGGGCGCCGGTACTGCGCGAAAAATGCCGGGAGATCGGACCCGACTATCCCGAAGTTAAAAAGTTGATCGAGGATATGTTCCTCACGCTCGAGGAGGCCGAGGGCGTAGGGCTTGCGGCTCCCCAGATCGGTAAAAGCATCCGCCTGTTCATCGTGGACTGCACGCCTTGGGGCGAAGATCATCCCGAACTGGCCGATTATCGGCGTGCGTTCATCAATCCCGAAATTTACGAAGTTTCCGAGGAGACGAAACTCTACGAAGAGGGATGTCTTTCGCTGCCGGGATTGCACGAGAGCGTGCGGCGTTCGCTTGCGATCCGGATGCGTTATCTGGACGAGAATTTCGAGCCGCACGACGAAGAGTTCACCGGGTTGCCTGCCTGGGTGATCCAGCACGAATATGACCATCTGGAAGGAGTCGTCTTCACGGACCGCTTGTCGCCTTTGCGCAGAAATCTGATTAAGAGTAAGTTGATGAGCTTGACGAAGGGCCGTTACAAATGCTCGTACAAGACTAAATAGGGGGCGTTCCGGTAAAAGTTACGGGATTGACCGAAAAGAGAGCGACATTGGCCTAAAAGTTGAAATTTTCTGGAGAAAGGGGTAAACTCCGGAAAATTTTTATTACCTTTATATATCGGAAATAGGACATATAATATTTTATCATTTTAAATTTTCATACGATGAAAAAACTTTTACTTACATTGGCAATGGGCTTGCTCGCGTGGTCGGCATCTGCCCAGAATTGGACGGTCGGTGGTCGTATCGGATCCGGTTTCCAGGCTGTCGGACAGTATGTATTCAGCAACGATAATTATGTGGAAGCCCGTTTCGGTGCTTATTGGGCCAATGCCGGCGGTACGGTGACGGCCGATTTCTCGGTATTGTATAATTGGAATGTTTGCAATATGGATTGGACGCCGTCGGCAGGTCGTTGGTTCTTCGATGCCGGTGCAGGTATCAATGTGGGCGGCAAAGGGCATTACGCTTATGTAGGCGTGGCCGGCTCGGCCAAACTGGGTATTGCCTTCAAGGGGGCTCCGGTACGTCTTTCGTTCGACTGGTCGCCGGCTTTCGGTCCCGGAATCGCTTATTGGGACGGGGGATCGCATTCCGAGTTCAACGAACGGGCATTGTGTAATTTCGGTATTACGTGCGTTTATTGCTTCTAAAGAGAGAACCCGAGGAAATAAGAAGCCCGGAGCAATTTGCTCCGGGCTTCTTTTATGCTGTCGGTTCGGTGCTTTTTCTGTTCGATCATTTTCCCCCCCCCTTGCTGATGAAGAACGTTTTCCGAGGGGAGGAATTGAGGAACTGAACGTAATATGGACCCGGAACGGTTGCGGTCGGAGGCGAAAAACGGGCTGGACTTTCGGGTATTCAACGACGTGTGTAGAATTGTCTTTGGAGGTTGTATTCGTTTATATCGGATTTGTTTCGGGCGACGAAACTTTATTTTGCTTTGGGCGGCGTTTCTCTTGGCTGCGGTTGTAATCTTCGCTGCACCTGTAGGTTCTTTTCGGGAGGGAGGGTGCGTGTACACTCCGCGATCCCGTATAATCGGCAAAACGAGATGCGACGAAGTTCAGAACCAGATGCGACTTTTAGAGGGTTGAAGTAATCCAAAACGAAAAGCGACTGAAATTTCGCACACGCGCAGAATATATGTAAAGCAAATGCACGATCCGTTTACATATCGCGGGAAATATGTAAAGCGAATCAAGAAAACATACCGTTCGAATGGCGTTTAACTGCCGCTCGAACGGTTTTTTATTTCAAGATGAATCAATACCAGCTCCATCTATTCGCCTAAATACTCACCCTGGAACAGAGATGCCTGTGCCCGTTCCTCGTAGTTGCAGACCATCCACTCCTCTTGTCTGCGGCGATTTGATTTCGAGGCACTGATCGTCCGCTCGATACGATGGATAATCCATCCGTTCTTCCGGGCATACCGGTCGATCATATCGAACGGGAACATCGTGAGCATAAACTTTCCCTTGACGGTTTCAAGCAATTGCAAGAGTTGCTCCATATTCTGTTCGTTGAATGTATCCTCATAGTGTCCGCAATCGGAGTTCACATAAGGCGGATCGACGAAATGAAAGGTATCGGGAGCATCGTAGCAGTCGATCACGTCGAGAGCGTTTCGGTTCTCAATAGTCACTCGTTCGAGCCGCTGACAAAGCCGCTCTGTGAACTCATCCTTCGCGTTACGCAGTTTCTTGGTCATTGTGCCGCTGAAGTCATATCCAAATGTCCCGTCCATCATTGACGCAAACGACATTTTACAGAGCACCCATACGGCCCATGCCCGTTCGACGGGAGTAAAGAACTGCGGATAAGAGTTGATATGTCCGGCATGGGCGTGCAGGTCCCGGCTGTGTAGTGTTTTGTTAATCTCGTGTTTGAGGTCTGAATAGTAAACTTGCATACACCAGTAGAAGTTTGTCAACTCCATGTTGATGTCATTGATGATTTCAGCTTCGGAGGGCCGTTTGGCGAACAAGACGGCCGCACCGCCGCAAAATGCCTCTGTATAGATCTTATGCGACGGGATCAAAGGCAAAATGTGCTTGAGCATTGTCTGTTTGCCGCCATAGTAGGAAATAGGGGTTCTCATAGTTTGCTATTTTATTAAAATTAGTATCTTTGCGTATCTCATCTACATACCAGCCGTCCCCTGTACAGGAAACGACACAAAAAATTACTCGCAGCAGGAGGTTTTATCCCCCGGTCGCTGCGAGTAATCGTGCATTTGTTGGTATGTAGGTGAGATGACTGCTAACAAACCGGGGGATTTTTTGTGTCCTCCCCCGAAGGACTTTATTTGTCAGATTCGATGCTGACCGTCTACTTCGTCTTTCACTTTTCTGCCGACAACCGACGTATTCCATACATGGTCCATCGCAGCCATTAAAAATTCTTCAATTAATTTACGACTGTCTCCAATGGCGGTTCTCAAATCTTTGTCCAGGTCGTATGGTCGGTATCTCTCTTATAGACATACCCGTTTTGAATACGTAATCCGGCTTTTCCGATCAGGACTTCGAAAATATCTCCCGTGAATACCGCATAGTTGCTCGATCCTTTCACAACGGCTACTCCGTTGGGAGCGATCAGGTTCTTGCGGATGTCTTTCACGAAGTTGAATTGGGCGGCATTCATCGTTGCAGAGGCCGTAAGTTTTCCGGCTGCCGATGCTTCGACCGTAATCCGGATGTAGTACTTCTGGGCTGCTCCAGTGAAAAGATATGAAATCGTCTCGTCGATATTCAAATTCGTGTTTTGGGCTTCAGCCGTGCTGTTTCGGTACAGGGGATCGGCTTTCCCCGTCAAAGCGTTTACCACCTCGATCTTTACGCCCCCGCCACCTCCTTCGGCATTGCCTGTGATGCGGGCTGTAATCCGGGCTGACATCTGTACTCCCTGCCCACAGGTAAACGGCGGACTTGACTCGTAAACATTTCGGACAAAAGGATTGCTTTGTCCCGTAGCCAGTGCGCTCACTTCTTTCGTTTCTATGACACCCGGTACACTCACAGCACCCAGAACCTGCGATATGGACGTAATTCTGTATGGGGTGAGTATGATTTTATCTCCGCTTGCGGCCGCATCGCTCACCTCTACGGAATCGTTTTTGACCTGCAGGATTCCGACGGTTCCTTTGGTTGCGTGTACTTCCCCGTCGGCGTGTACTCTGAACACGGCTTTTTTCCGGTTTGTGTAGTCGGCTCCCGACCAGAAGGGCACATCGTCTTCCTGCAAGCCGCTCACGCCGGCCGTCACGTCGCCTTCAGCATTTTTCAGCAACATCACATTGGTCATTATCAGACCGCCTTTCACCTCGGTACTTCCGTCTTCCATAGCCTTCTTGAGGTACTCTGTCGATTTGATGGATTCGTCTATCGCGTCGTCGATCAAGTCCGACATGTTGCTGCTTATTTCATAATAATCGGAGAATACTTTTCTGAACTCGGTGCCGGTTATCTCGGATGTCGTACTCATATCGGCCAGCAGGGGCGTGAGATAATCTTCGAGTGCCTGGAAATAGACCGTAAATGAATCCGTGGGGACATCATACTTTTCGGCATTCGCCATGATGCTCCAGTATTCGCCTTGAATCCGCACCCATTCATTAGCCACCTGCTGTTTGTCGGATGGCGTCAGGCTCGAATCCGAGGCAATGTAGTCCACATCCAGCTTCACCTGCTCGATCTGCGCCTGCACATCCTCTTCGGCCGTGATGTATCCCGTGGGGGCCTTGTTGCCTTCCGTGAGCTGGATGTCGTAAATGTAAATCGGTCGCCAATAATCGACGTAAAGTACGATTTTTAACAAGGACTTTCCGGATTTGGTCGTATAAACGGCTTCATACACATCAGAATATGGAGCAGATGGCGGGCGTGATATAATGTCGTATCCGTCTTCATAAACGGCACAGAACACGCAGCCGGTCTTGGTTTCCGGCAGTTTGATGCGTGCCTTGAAGACATAGGACATGCCGGCCTTGTAGGCGATCTTACCCCCGAAGCAATCCGTCCAGTTTACGATCTGGCTCGTAGCCGCAATAGCTACCCCTGCATTGCTCGCTTTGTTGGCATCGATCTTCATGTAGGCTCCGTCTGCGTCCGATCCCGAAGTCACCACGTCCGAAACACCCTCTTTGGCGCTGTTCCACGCATAGAGGAATTGTCGGGCTATATAGTTGCGGGCGCCGAACTGAAGATTAGCAATCTCGTCTTTGGCTTCGTTGGCTGCCGTATCATCGGTGTATTTGGATGCTTTGTCCCAATCCGAGCTTTCGAAATTGCCCGTTGCACGGGATTCGATACAGCGCATGATGTCGCCACCTTCGCCCTGCGTCCAGATGTCACCCACATCGTAGGGTGTAGTCGGTGTTACGACGAATACACGACGTTTGGCATCGGCCGTGTCCTGCGCCCGCGCCGCCTCTTGCAGGGCCTTTACCGCATCGCTGTCGGCGATCGGCGTCCATTTATAGGTTCCGTCCTCTTCTTTTACCCACCGCCACGATTTGCCCGCATCGGGGTTCGTCGTCTCGTCGCTCGATATGGTGAAGTGAATCTGCGGGTATTCCGCCGGAGTGATTTTGGCATTATCGGTTTTGCGGATGACAAAAGCCATGTAGGGATTGTCGCTTCCGACAGTATAGCTCTGGCTCCATACGTAACTTGCTATAACCGCTCCGGATGACGCTATCGGATTGTAACCCATCGTATAGCCTTCGCCCACCGACAGTACGGCGCCTTTGGGTATTCCTCCGACCGGAGTTTTGAGCCGGATGCGGGTGCTGTCGGCGATTTTGATCTGATCCCAGGTCTTAATGCCGTCGATATAGGATGCACCGATGCTGCCCTGCTCCCAGCAGCCTGCGTCCGTCGGGTCGAAATTCGCGGGCAGCGTATTGGTGAACGTGTCGCCGATATGGTTTTCCTGCTCGCCGTCCGCTATCCATGTTTGGGCCGGTTCATTGTAAAGCGAGGGAGTATAGGGATAGAACCAGTTTTCCACGACACCGTCCAGCCGTTTGTTGATCTCGGACAATTCGCCGGGCAGCGTGTTATCGATGTAATCTTTGGCTTGCTGAGCTTTGCGATCGGCGGAATTGGCAGTGGCCTGGGCTTCGGTGGCCGTCTGATCGATCTGTTCGATGTCGAACTCCTTCTGGAACTGTCCCGTCGCGGGGTCGTAGAGCTTGCCTTGCTTCCAGCCTGCCTCCGGGGTGAAGGCCACGCCGACGCCGTTGTCGCCTACCAGCCGGAACAGCTTGCTCCGGGTGTCCAGCAGCGCCTTCTTGTCCAGGCTGCTGATCATACCTTGCAGATAGATATTATCCAGATAGGCCGAATAGCCCGACATCTGGATCCCGAAGACGGAGAGGTTCGTAAGGTCGCCGAACTGCGCGGCGATATTCTCGGCCGTAAACTCCCAGTCGCTGACATTGCGGAGATAACGCTGGTAGGTGCGCGTCGAGTAGCGCGAGCTCTGCCGGGCGGGATTCGTGAACGATCCGTAGGCTACGAAGGTCATCGATTCCATCGGATCGATCTGCTTGGTAAAGGTGGCCGACAGGGGGCGCAGCCCGTAGCGGAACTGCTCGTTGCGGTCGCCCAGGACCTCCGTGATACGGAAATAGACCGTTGCGAAGCCTGAGAAAGAGAAGTTGCCCCGGCCGTCGTCGGAATCTGCCGTCGCATTGTTCGACGGGTCGAAGTCGTGGAAGATACCCATGCAGATATCCCCGACCGCTACGGCGCCGATCTCGCCCTCTTCGAGTTTGAGCGTTACGAGCTTCTGATCCTTGTCCACACTCTCGATCACCCCGGCGCCCGGAGCGCTCCAGTCATCCCCGACGCTGATGCCCACACGGTTGTACCGAAGCTCCGGAACCTCCAGAAAACGACGGATGAAGAGGCTCTCCAGCTCGCCGGCGCCTCGTCCGTCGATCTGTGCACCGAAGCCGGTGATGCCGCTGGCGAAGTCGCTTGTCCGGAATCCCTCGTCGAGTTGCTGCCGCTTAAGGAATCGGGTGATTCCTTCGACCGTACCTCCCCGGCGCTTGTTCAGAAATTCCCGTTCGCTCTTACGCGACGAATAGAGCGTCGTGTCGCTCGCCGGTGTTTCCTCCCACGATTTAATGATGTCAGGAAATTCCGATGAAACCTGCCGGGTTATCTGCGTCACTTCCGAAATCTGATTTTCGATGCGGGAAATACGGCCTGTGGAGAGGACATCGCTCATTTTAAGAGTCATGCTTCCGGGCTGAACGACGGAGCGACTGATCGCGACGATACGGATATCGCGATATCCGGTATCGGGAAAAAACTTGTCGCTTCCGAGCCGAATCCGTTGCCCTGGCTTCAAATCGAGGTTTCTTTTATCGACAACCGTAAAATCCGTCGATGCCTGGAACACGGATATATCTTTACGGCTGTCGGCCATAAAGGTATCTACCGCAGTTTTGAATTCCTGTTCGGCCGCAGGATAATAACTGTCCGGCATACTGATATTCCAGAGCACGTATTCGTTCCCGGGAGCCGGGACCAACGGTTCCGACGGCAACTGCATATCGTTGTCGTAGGGCCATTGGGTGATGATCTCGAACTCCTTCTTTTCCGAGTCGTAATTCACTTCGAACTCCCGTCCGCGAAGCTCTCCGGTCTGAAAGGTCACCCGTTTGACGAGGCCGCCTATTTCGTATTGATTGGGATCGAACGGAATGTCGGGATCGGTGAAATACCAGACCGTAAACGGAGAGCCGTCATCGCTTGTGCGCTCTTCGGACCGTACGGAACCGACCGTACCGATCCGGCGGGGATATATCGCATCGAACGCTTCCTGCTCGAAATATTCGATGATACCGAGGTGGGTATCCTGTTCGACGTACTTTGCCCCGTCGGGCAATTGCAGCCGGGCATGTCCGTACCGATCCGGATCGATGTTGCGGGAGGAGCCTACCGGGAAGAGCCGAGTGAAAAATTTCACGCCATCGGCCATGCTCCGTTCGATTCCTCCGATCAATCCGTCGCCGTAAGACAACGGGACAGGCTCGCCGAACTCACAGCGGGATATGTTGAGCGTCATCCCGTCGAACCACCACTCTGTCCCGGCGGCAGACGACAATTCCGAAAGAGCATCGGAGGCGTACTTTCCCGTATATTCGATATCGATGTACTCCGATACGACCACTTCTCCGACTTTCCATTCGGTCGTCCCCATTTTGCGGTTCATGTTAGCGATAATCAGCGCCGCATGTTCGCGTGCCGGTGCCGTGAGTGTCAGAATCGGATTGTCGTCATCATCCGGATTGACCATCAGGACCTGCGTGGTGAGTCCTTCGACCCCCGACAGTTGCACCGAATAGCTCCACTCGCTGTCGCAGTTCATCTTCGGCTGATAACGTTCGAGAATCCAATAACGCCGTCCGAGGAAGTCCGCATAATCGTAAACTTCGAGCGTGACGCATTCGAAGGCCGTGAAGGAGAGCGCGAGGACACTCTCCTCCTGTATGCCGCAGGTTGCAGCACTGTTACTATCGGGAGAGACCGTCAGCTTCAAATTCCCTTCTTTCGAATATATTTTGAGTTCCATTTTTTGAAGATTTGAACGTGACCTTTAGATCGACGCAGCGAGTTCGAATGTCGGCTTCGGCTCCCGGAATTTCACCGAGAAGGTCGCCGCAACCTCTCCCTTTCCGAATGGCGCCAGTTGTGAATAATCCGAAAATCCGGTCATATAAACCCGGAATTTCAGCCCTACGTCCGTCAGATGGAGCGCCAGCCACCCGTCGTCGCCCTCCTTGAGAAATTTCACGAACGAGGCGTAGCGCGTGAAGAACGAAACATCGTTCGAGGCGACGATGGCGAATCGCAGCGTAATATCACGGGCTTCATAAGTCTGCGTCAGTATATCGGGCATACGGACGCCGTCCTCCTCCCGAATGGAAACCTCCGCCTGCTGCTTGAGAGCCGGAGGTGCGAGCAGCGAATCGTAGTTGTCGTGTCTGTCTTCGCCGGTTTCCGCGAGGAAAGCCCCGAAACGGGCATATACATCCGTTTGGTTGATCAGCAACAGTCCTTCGAGTATTTCAGCCATAATCAGATCGCTTTTAATCCGTCGCGTTTTATGGTTTGCAACAGTTCATAGATTTGGGGTATCGGTTCGGTATTTTCCCGGATGGCATTCATCGCTTCGAGCGACCCTTTGAGAACCGGGACAATACCTTCGGTGTTTTCATCGATATTCGCGGAATGGATCTGTACCGATGTGACCAGTCCTTCGACGCGGGAGAACGAATCCTGCGTTACAGTCTGAGTGGCTCCGGCCTTACCGTTCTGCTGCGAAGTGCCGGCTTCCTCGTCGATCGAAAATCCGTTCTCTTTTGCAATGCGGCGGAACTCTTCCCACAGACGATTGAAATCGTCCTGTTGATCCATGACGCCCGAAACCAGCGATTTCATCGTTTCGCTCCATTGAGCGAAACGCTCTTCGTCGGAAAGGTCGCTCTGCATGACCTTTTCGATGCGTTTTTGGGTATCTTCGAATAATTTACCGAACACGATCGAGGAGGCCATACGCTTACCCAGCAAGCGCAAGGCTTGTCCGACACTATCAACAAAAGTATTCGCCGCATCGGTGCCGTTTTCGAAAGCATCCACCAAAGCATCGGTAAGCGTACTGCCCAGATCGCCGAAAATATCCTGCAAATAATCTCGGACCGCAGTCAATGCCTCTTCGTAGGTTTCCCAGTCGTCCACCATTTCGCGGAGCATCTCCTGATTCTCCCGTGCCAGGTGCTGGAAAGTTTCTCCGCCCTCTTCGACGAATTGCCGGAGCGCGTCCATATCGACTTCGCCATCCGTGAATAATTCGGGAAGCAGCGAACCGAGGGACTGATATTTTGCCGAACGGAACCAGGTCGAGTGACGTGTCTGAACCTGCATGTTGGCGATCGAATCGGCAATGTTCTCCCAAGTTTTTTCATACCTGAACAAGCCCGAAAGTCCCGTGCCGGCTCCGCCTCGCCACTCTCCCGGCAACTGATATTTTTCTTCCCCGCGCGAGAGGATTCTCTCCCGGACTTTCTCCAGCTCTTCAAGCGAGGTGCGCACCACATCGATATTTTGCTTGTAACGGTCGTACACCCGATCCCCGAAGATATTGTCGAATTCATCGGAGTCGATGCGGCTGCGCTCTTTCATGATCCGAAGTTCTTCGTTGAACTCGCGGGCCAGACGTAGGTTGCGCTCCATCGAAGTTTCACCGCCCTCGAACAAATTGACAATAGTGGTCAGCGCACCGATACCGGCAGATATGCCTCCGAGAATTCCGGAGGCCATGCCGAGTGTGTTCGATGCGGCTTGAGCTTTCCGGTATGCCTGAACGGCATTGATGATTTGCAGGGTAGAGCCGGCGATATCTCCTGCGGTGGCGATGATAGTTCCTCCGGCACCCCCGACGGCATCGCCGACCTCATTGAAGGTGTCGATAACGTCGGTCAATACGCGGTGAAGCTCCGTCCAGGAGGTCGTATCGGTAGTTTCCTGTTTCGTTTGGTTCTGTTTTTTCGCCAGATACCGCCGTTCGGCCATGCGGAGTTTGGCCCGTGCAACGGCAATGGCATTACCGTCATCCGGCGTCTCGCTTTGCAGGTTCTCCAGCTCTTCCTGAGCTTCGATCACCAGGCTTTCCAGCTTTTTGACCGAGGCAGCGACGACCCGGTCGGCCCAGGCTTCGAATTCCGGGAACTGGCTTGCAAATTGTTCCGTGAAGTCGTCGAGCGCTTTTTGTTTGGCCTCGCGAGCGAGTTGCTGGGCCTCCGGATTTGAGGCAAGAGCGGCAATATCCTGATCGTATTTCCGGGCGATTCGCAGACGCCCCTGCTGGTAGGTTTCGTACTTCTCCAGCAACTTGGCGTATGAAGCCTCCTCTTTCTTATCGACATCCGCAAGCTCTCTGTCCCGAATTTCCGCAGCTTGGGCTATTGCAGCGGCCGTGCCAGCCATAAAGGTTTTCTCTGCATTCGAATCAATATCGGCCCCCGACTCCCGGAGTTTGCGAATCAGCGCGAGCGTCTGTTGTTCCTGCCGCTCATATTCCTGACGGTTTTTCTCGTAATTGAGGCGGATCGCTTCCCGTTCCCGGTCGAATTCGTTTTCAATCAACTCGGCCCGCTGGTCGTCGAGGCTCTGCTGTTGGCGACGTACGGCCGCCTTATACTGTTCTTCGAGTTGGTCGATGGAAGTCGGTTCGGGATCGGTCGTCGTGCCGGACGGGTTTTCCAGCAACTGGGCCTGCTCCGCCACGGCAGCCAATTTCGTCCGCTGCTCTGCGAGGAATTGCAGAAATGCCCCGAGGTTGCCATCGAATTTCTCCTCTATCTCATTGATAATCTCTTCTCCTCCTTTGTTCTTCCTGATCTCTTCAAAAATCCTTTCCTGCCAGTAAGAAACACTTTCTTCTGCATCTGACAGAATGGTTTCCGCCCAAGAGAGATCTTTGTACATTTTGGACGCATTGCCCCGTTGGGTCCATGTCGCCGCATCGTAGATTTTCCGTTTGTCAGCAACATCCTTTTGGGCCTCGAGGTATTTGTCATAAGCCTTTTGGAATTGTTCGATATCCGGTGTGTTATTGAAGAACAGCTCTTGCTGTTCGATATCCACCAGACTCTTGAAAGCCGCCTGCGCTTTGGCGTATTTGTAAATGTTTTTGATCAGCTCCTCGTAAGCGTCATTCGCTTGTCCGAGCATGATTTGCTCGTCGGAAAGATTCTTGAAATAACCCGAAAACTCCTCTTTGAGTTTGCGCACGGCTTCCCGGCGATCGTCTGTGGCGCGGGCGTTATCCGTCGCGGCCCGGTAGAGAAGATTCAATTTTACGACCTCCTGCTGAGCGTTCCGGGCCCCTTCAAGCATCGTATTCTGAAAACGTTCAGTCGCCATGCGAGCGGTGTCGAGCGCCTTCTTTCCCCGAAACAGATTCGTCACCCAGTTTCCGATCTCCTTGCCGTACGCAACTGCCAAAGTAATACCCACAGTCAATAAAGTCTGAAAAGAGCCTACGGAGGAAAGTATTTGTCGCCATACAGGAATTGTTTTTTCACCACTGGCAGCCAATAACTGATTTTCGGCCCTGGTACGAGCTATTGCATCCCAAAGAATAGGATAATTATTCGAAACTGCCAGAAAATACAACTGTAATCCCATTGCCAGCGACGGTGATTCACGAATTATTTGCTGAATAGCCATATGTAGGCTATTATAGCTCCCTGTCTCTTATACACATCTCCGAGCCCACGAGACTACGCTGCATCTCGT
>ERZ1026931.646-NODE-646-length-14188-cov-11.782566_pt1 | contig 14188 bp, 12 predicted proteins | sample MGYA00519253_ERZ1026931 | MGnify/ENA primary metagenome ERZ1026931 (study PRJEB26926, sample SAMN06164831) | human gut metagenome | biome: ENVO:00009003; feature: ENVO:2100002; material: ENVO:00002003 | host: Homo sapiens | place: USA | collected 2012 ... | reverse complement strand
ATATGGGCATACCATGATCGAGTTTGACGCTAAATTGTCGAAAGACGGTGAGATCTTCTTGCTGCATGACGACAACCTGGAGCGAACCAGCAATGGCTGGGGCGTGGCCGGCGATCTGAACTGGCAGGATTTATTGCGCGTGGACGCCGGAGGCTGGTTTAGCGGTGAGTTTAAAGGTGAACCGCTGCCACTGCTGTCGCAAGTGGCCGAGCGCTGCCGTCAGCACGGAATGATGGCAAATATTGAAATTAAACCTACAACCGGCTCCGGAACACTAACCGGCAAAGTCGTGGCGCTGGCTGCGCGGGAACTGTGGGCGGGAATGACGCCACCACTGTTGTCATCCTTTGAAATTGATGCGCTTGAAGCGGCGCAGCAGGCGGTGCCTGAACTGCCGAGAGGCTTGCTGCTGGATGAATGGCGCGAGGACTGGCGCGAGCTGACCACACGGCTTGGCTGCGTCTCTATTCATCTTAATCATAAGCTGCTGGATGAGGCGCGCGTGGATGCGCTGCGCGACGCTGGGCTACGTATTCTGGTGTATACCGTCAACCGACCCCAGCGCGCGGCGGAACTGCTGCGCTGGGGAGTGGACTGCATCTGTACCGATGCTATTGATACGATTGGTCCGGATTTCCAACCTTTTTAAGGCCCAATCGTTTTTAACGGAACGTTAGGCTGCGGCGTGCTGGAGGGCTTCAGCATGTCGCCATTCTTTTTCTCCGACAGCATATGTTGCTTATTCAGCGCGCTGTCCGGGTTACGAGTTCCACTCAACATCCCGCCGTTGCTGTTGGGCAGCATTTGCTGCTGACCGGAATTCAGCTCACCAGGCTGAGACTGAAGGACTCGCTGGGAGTTGGTGTTGATTTGATTTTCCATATGCTGTTGCTGCATACGCGTCTGCGTTTGCAACTGTTGGTTGAGCATCCCTTTCTGCTGAATTTGCTGCGTTTGCATTTGGGTTTGCATACGCTGCTGGCTCGGGATCTGATAACCGGGTTGGTTCGGGTTATTCATGGTGTTGATGGGCTGTGCAAAGCCTGCAAACGGCAACAGCATGGCTAAAAGTAAGAGTCGTTTCATCGCTTTTCTCCTCTCGGGGATCTCTTAAGTTTACTCCTTTCTCGCCGTTACGATGATTATTTCAGAGTTATGCACCAGGCTTAGTGGGGGCCGACCCCCATACATCTGGAGAATAACGATGATAAAACCGACGTTTTTACGCCGGGTAGCCATTGCTGCTCTGCTCTCAGGAAGTTGTTTTAGCGTTGCTGCCGCGCCGGCTGCGCCACCGCCGGTATCTTACGGAGTCGAGGAAGATGTGTTCCATCCCGTACGCGCTAAGCAAGGGATGGTGGCCTCCGTGGATGCTTTAGCTACCCAGGTTGGGGTGGACATTCTTAAACAGGGCGGGAATGCCGTCGATGCCGCCGTGGCCGTTGGCTATGCGCTGGCGGTGACGCATCCCCAGGCGGGCAATCTGGGCGGCGGTGGTTTTATGCTGCTGCGTACCAAAGACGGTAACACCACAGCGATCGATTTTCGTGAAATGGCTCCCGCTGGCGCGACCCGCGACATGTTCCTTGATGAACAGGGCAACGCCGATGCGAAAAAGTCGCTGACGTCGCATCTGGCATCCGGTACGCCGGGGACCGTGGCGGGTTTCTCGCTGGCGCTGGAGAAATACGGCACGATGCCGCTGAACAAAGTGGTGCGCCCGGCGATGAAGCTGGCGGAAGAGGGCTTTGTGGTTAATGACGCGCTGGCCGACGATCTGAAAACCTATGGCAGCGAAGTGCTCCCCAATCACGAGAACAGCAAAGCTATTTTCTGGAAGGACGGCGAGCCGCTGAAAAAAGGCGACAAGCTGGTGCAAAAGAATCTGGCGAAGAGTCTGGAAATGATTGCCGAGAATGGCCCGGATGCGTTTTATAAAGGGGCGATTGCCGATCAGATAGCCGGGGAAATGCAGAAGAACGGCGGGCTGATGACCAAAGAGGATTTAGCCAGCTATAAAGCCGTGGAGCGTACGCCGATCGGTGGTGACTATCGCGGGTATCAGGTCTTCTCCATGCCACCGCCGTCCTCTGGTGGTATTCACATCGTGCAGATCCTCAATATTCTCGAAAACTTCGATATGAAGAAGTACGGGTTTGGCAGCGCCGATGCCATGCAGGTCATGGCTGAAGCGGAAAAATATGCTTACGCCGACCGTTCAGAGTATCTGGGGGACCCGGATTTTGTGAAAGTGCCGTGGCAAGCGCTGACCAACAAAGCCTATGCTAAAACGCTTGCCGATCAGATTGATATCAACAAGGCTAAGCCTTCCAGCCAGATCAAACCTGGCAAGCTCGCCCCGTATGAAAGCAACCAGACCACTCACTTCTCGGTGGTGGATAAAGACGGCAATGCCGTGGCGGTGACCTATACCCTGAATACCACCTTCGGAACCGGCATCGTGGCGGGCAACACCGGTATTCTGCTCAATAACGAAATGGATGATTTCTCCGCTAAGCCGGGCGTACCAAACGTTTATGGACTGGTGGGCGGTGATGCCAACGCGGTTGGGCCGAAGAAGCGTCCGCTGTCATCAATGTCGCCGACTATCGTGGTAAAAGACGGGAAAACCTGGCTGGTTACCGGCAGCCCTGGCGGAAGCCGAATTATCACTACCGTGCTGCAAATGGTAGTCAATAGCATTGATTTCGGGATGAACGTCGCCGAAGCGACTAACGCGCCGCGCTTCCATCATCAATGGTTACCGGATGAACTGCGCATCGAGAAGGGCTTCAGCCCGGATACAATCAAGCTGCTGGAGCAAAAAGGACAGAAAGTGGCGCTGAAAGAGGCGATGGGTAGCACCCAGAGCATTATGGTTGGACCGGATGGCGCACTGTATGGCGCGTCTGACCCGCGTTCCGTGGATGATTTAACGGCGGGGTACTGATTTTTGATTAATAGCCCGGTGTCAGGCACCGGGCGTTTTGTTGGCTATGCCGTGAGCAACCGCGCTGGATTATCAATACAGAGCCTGCGCAGAGTATCGTTGTCTACTCCACGGGCAGCCAGATAGGCGAGGAAAACATTCGGGACAAATCCCCAACCGTTCCCCCCATTTTTTGCCCACATCTGTTTGAGAAAAACATCATGGCTTAAAACTATCTGATCGGCGTAACCCAGTTCAATCAGATGTGCTACCGCATCAGCGGTCTCCTGAACGCCAGGGGCGATACCCTCTTTAGGGAAGGTAATGTCCAGACCAATCATGTCAAATTCAAGCCACACGCCGCGGTCGAGCATTTTACGTTGATAGGCAACATCTTTTCCTGATGGGTCCGAGTGTGCCAGCGAAACTTTTGCCGGGGAGACGTTCATTTCTTCAAGGACAATATCCAGTACCTCATCACCCAGTCGCAGCCACCCTGGCATATGGATATTCATCGCCGTATGGGGATTATTACGTTGTGCCAGAGACGCTGCCCGCAGACTGTTACGCTCCGCTTGGGTAAATGCGGGTGATACGCCAATTTCACCGATCATACCGGCGCGAATATCCGTCTCGCCAATCCCCTGATTCAGTTCCTTATCAATTAGTGCGGCTAATAAATCGATAGGTTTATGGATCCTGGCGCTTTCAAACTTCTCCAGATAAGGTCCTGATGAAGCGACGATATTCAAACCGGTTTTTATTGCCACTTCCCGTAACGATGAAGCGTCCCGGCCGATAGACTCAGAACCCGTCGCGTCGACGATCGTCCTGCCTCCCAGTGACATAAAATTATTGATTTCAAAGATGACATCATCAATCTCTTTTCTGTCCATGTTATCGGCGCAGCAGTATGGGTCGTGTTTCAGTCCCCACTGAAGGTCAGCACTGACTTTTTTCCCTACCAGTTGTTGTGAAAAAGCATAATGTGGTTCATCAACAACAGATGACAGATCGTTAAACAGATGCTCATGCGGGAGCGTTAGCCCCATATCAGTGTGCGCCACTGGGCCTGTCACGGTTTGCAGGAAACCTTTCATCCTGACACCTCCATTTTTTGCGCCATTTTGGATGCTCTGTATTCAGGAATGGTGGTAACAATTGCGCCCACTAACGCGAACAACGTGCCGATGATAGTGACCAGATAGACCGTATTGCCTAAGGATGGGATCAATTCATCAATCAATACCGACCCAAGCAACTGGCCTGCGGTAGACGCTACACCCAGCATCAGCAGACCTAAGCCTCTGACCAGAATCGCCATCAGCCCGATGGACAGCAGACCCAGCGGGCCACCGAGATACATCCACCACGTATCGGGTAACTGGACGGTGACATGGCCTAATGCGACACGTATCGCCAGTGCAGCGCCCAGCACACAAAAGCCGACAATGAAGTTCCAGGTAATGGAAACCAGCATAGAGCCCGTTGCCTCGGCGACTTTGGCATTTCCAGCAGGCTGCCAGCCAGCGAGTAATCCTGCCAAAAATGGAAGGATAGCGAGCAGAATAAAGGAGGTTGAATGCCACTGTGGCGACACGACAAAAATCGTGGCAATAACCGCGAACAATGCGCCAGCAACGCGCCATGGCGTGAAGTATTTCTTCTCATCCACACCGACACCAAAACGGTCGCACAGCAGGCCGGAAAGGAGCAGGGCGGAAATTAATGCAGTTTGAAACGTGGCAACGCCCAACGCGCTGGCTGATGCCCCTTCCGAAAATACAACCATCGCTCCACATAATCCGGCAAACCAATTCCACAGCGGGATTTTTCTCTTTTTAATCAGCGTCGGGATCGACGCGAATTGCTGTCGTGTTTCTTTACGCGCAATAATAATGAAAAACATGACAACCAGACCGCTGGCGAACGAGATTACTGCGCAAGCATTACCATCTTGTAACCAGTGTCCCAATTGCCCATTAACGGCAGACTGCATTGGGGAAAGCATACCGGCTAAGATAGTTGCAAGCATCAGTAAGGGAGTTGAGTACTTATTTTTGTTCATACATCAATCCTTAAATTTTATAAAAGGAGTAACTTTCGTTACTCCATTGTTTTTTATTTTCTGGCGATGAATTGAAGCGTGTTAACCCACAGGTCGGTATAAAACGGCCAGGACATAAATTGCTGTGTTCCCCAGTGCGGCGAACAGTCGCTCATGAAGCAGGCGGTTTTACCCTGTTGGTATTCACCGAACACTAACAGCGGGTCATTATTTATTGTTAAAACGACATCGGCATCTTCTCTGGCGACAACCTGGTTGTATCCAAGAAATACCGGGTAGTCTGAGAATCCGTTAACGACAGGATGTTCAGGGGAGATAGCCTCAGCGCAGATACCCTCTGGTTTTTCTACCCGGTCATCGCCGTCAAGCATAATAACTGGCAAAACCTCGGCAAGAATGGTGTTCTTGTAATTAGCCTTAGCCTCAATGCCCATAAATGACAGATAGCCGCCAATCATGAGTAATCCACCACCATTTTTGACATACTCTTTAATTGATTCCAGAGCATTGGGCTTTATTTTTAGCTGATAGAACGTCTCGTTTTGCAACAGGAACGTATTGCTACCGATATCGCTAATGACAATGACATCATAACGGTTTAGTTCATCAATGCTCTCTGGAAATGCAATTTGCACGGTGTGAGCCGGCATATAATCAATTTCTACGCCACCTTTCTTTAAGCATTCCAGCAACCATGTAGCACCTTCTTCATATTTACTGGAGGTAAAACTGTCATAGCCTTTTGAATGAATCATGTGAATATGCCAGGATTCTCCAATAAAGAGCACCTTTAGTTTTTTCTGCGTATTGTTCATAGTCTGCTCCTTGATTTAGTGTGTAGAGATAGTTTGTTTGTAATGTGAGCCCTGAATGCGATGAAGAACGGATTCGTTTTCTGGCATGTCAGAGGCATTGGGTGTTTCAACAGCAAGCGAGGCGAATGCGCTGGCGTAGCACAATGCAGATGCCAGTGATTTTCCTTTAGCAAGGCCAGACGCGAGTGCGCCATTGAAGGCATCGCCAGCCCCAGCCGTATTTTTTACAACGGCCGGAAATGCCGGAGAATAGATGAATTGCGTTCCGTCATAAGCGAGAGAACCTTTGCTACCCAATGTGATAATGGTATTTTTGACACCTTTTTGATGAATAATCTTCGCTGCACATTTGGCTGATTCAATATCGTTGACGGACATATTTGCCAGCAGGCCAGCTTCAGTTTCATTTGGCGTGATATAATCGATATCATCAATGATGGTATTAACCATTTCATTATATGGCGCTGGATTGATAATGACCGGGATATCATTTTTCTGTGCGAGACGAATGGTTTGTTGAAGTGCCTCGTAATTTGTCTCCAGTTGTACGAGAACAATATCTGAATGAACGATGGCTTCTTTTTGTATGATGATTTCATCAGGTGAAATTGTCATGTTAGCACCGGGATAGATAGCGATGACGTTATCCCCGGTATCTCCATTCACCATAATAGTCGCTGTACCTGTTTGTGTTTCTTTGGTCTGATAGATAACGCTTTTATGGATTTTTGATGAGTTTATAAAATTAATGGCGTAATCACTGAAATGGTCTGACCCTACTTTAGTAATAAAATGCACATCAGAATCGGCATAGCTTGCTGCTAATGCCTGATTGCATCCTTTACCACCGGGCGAAAAAATAAATTTATCGGCAAGCAATGATTCGCCTGTCGAGGGTAGCCTCGGTAGGTAACTGATAATATCAACATTGAACGAGCCAATAACACATACATTATTCTTCATGGCAGAGAGACCTTTTTTTATTTTCTGCGCTGATTCATATTTTTCCAGCACATAAGCAATTTCGTTTTTTGCAACGTTATCAAGAGAGTCAAGGGTAATAAATGCACCACCATGACAGCGAGTGAGATATCCCTGTCCGGCAAGTTCATTGAGATCTGAGCGAATAGTTTCCTTTGTTACCTTGAGACTTTTCGCCAGATTTGAAACTTTTACAACTCCCGAAATACTGATTTCCTTCAATATTCTATGATGGCGTTCAAATTTCATTTTTTACCTCACCGTGGTTAAGTTAGTCCCAGGGGAAGTATATTGTTGTGATTGTCACCATAAAGTGATGGCAGAAACCAAAAAAAAACAAAAATGTAATATTAATAATATTAAAGTTACGAAAAATAGCGATAAAGATAGAAATTTGAATAACCATATAATTCAGGTGGTTGTCAGGCCTGAACATGACGGTGGAGGGAGACGATAAGCTGTAATCAACAACTCTATGCCAGGACTGGATAGCGCTTCCGTTCCTGAATTTTTCGGTGGGATATAAAAGAGAATGGCCTACAGCGTTCTAAGCGGTGTAGGCCTGACTGGTTGGTTATGGCGCATATCCCTGCAGTGATTCGGACCAGCGGAATATTTGGCTGCTTTTATCCTGCAGGTTAACGCGTTCTAAATCATAAAATCCGTGCGTCTTTGCCGAGCGCATTTTGAGAATGTACTTACTTTCGCTGATGTCGTGCTGCCTTGTGCCGTCTTTATTCCATTCTCCGGCGATGTCCGTATATTGATAAACAAGGTCGGAATACACGTTGATTATCTTGCTGTCTTTGATGGTGTAGAGTTCAAGCACTTCATAAAATGCGCCGCCGCCGGAGTAGGCATCGGAGTATCCACCCCGCACCCCGAACGCCAGGGTATCAGGTGCGATCCGGTACGGTGCCAGATCCAGCTTTGTATAATATGCCAGTGGTCTGACGGACTCATCATCGCTCTCTTTTTCTGCGGCTTTATTCCACTCTGAGAGCTGGTTTAACGGTTTTTCCGAGCGTGCAATCGGCGTTAGCTGTGGGTTCTGCCAGGAAAAAACGCCGAGATACAATTTATTAGCGCGCCCGTTGCTGTAGTTTTCCGGGCAGGTGTTATCCGCGTATTTTTTTGCTTGCTCGGCGTTAGCCTTATTATCGGCAAAACAGGCAATGCCAATATATTTACCGTCTTTTCCCCAAGGTTTAGCACCGCTCAGGATCAGGTTGTCAGGATCTTCATTCGGTGCAACCCAGGCAATCCACTGCTTTTCAGATAAGCCCTGAGGAAGCTCACCAAATCCTTTCGCAGGGGTTGCTCCCGCCATTTGCTCAGCAAAAATCTGTTTACCTTCCGGATGTTGGATGGCACTGGGTACGGAATCGAGATTTTGTACGGTAGTGGCAAAAGCAGGGGAGAGCGAGGCCAGCAGAACCAGGGGAAACAACTTTTTCACTATTGCGTCCTTTCAATAAGCAGGGCGATATGACTCGCCCTTAAATTTATTTCACGCGCGCCATAAAGTAGGCATCAACATACTCACCATTGCGCAGGCCGTATTTCTTACCAGTACCTTCGATTTCAAAGCCGTATTTCTTATACACCGCCACGGCAGGCTCATTATCAACAAATACGGTCAGCTCAATACGATCGACGCGTAGCCAGTTGTCGCACATGTCGATCATTGTGCGAATCAGCGCGCTGGCAACACCGCGGTTGTGCCACCGGGCATCCACGCAGATACCAAAATCGGCTACGTGGCTGCGGCGTGGGCGCTGCGCGACCTCAATACAGAGATGCCCCACGACGATATCGTCAATGCAGGCAACCAGTTGTTTAACCCCGGCTTGCTCGGTTAGCCGCGCTTGCCACATTTCGAGGGAAGGATGAGGAACCTGTAGCGTGTTGTGGTACACCTCCGGCTGGGCGTGGATCTGACGAATTGCGTCGTAATCTTTTGGTTCAGCGTGGCGTATCACTATCTCACTCATTCCTTATCTCCTGCAGGGTTAATTGTGTATTTACACTCGCTGAGAAAGAAAAATCCGTCAACTGCATTTTTTTGCAAAAAGAAGTAGACAAGTGCGAATGAGAATGATTATTATTGCTCTGCGTTCAGGGGAACCCCTACGGAGAACCTGAAAGCACGACATTGCTCACATTGCTTCCAGTATTACTTTAGCCAGCCTTGCGCTGGCTTTTTTTTTGGTTTTGTTTCTGCCTGGCTTACTTGTCATTTTGTCCCTGGGTAGGGCGAGTGATACCGGATGGCGCTTACGCTTACCCGGCCTACAGCTGAGACCTGGGTTTTGTAGGCCGGATAAGGCAACGCCGCATCCGGCACGATGACAGGATGGATTCAGTCTCCAGCCGCTTTGCGCTATGGTGTAGACAATCACCTTCAAAAGGATCGTCTCATGACCTTACACTGCGCATTTATTGGTTTTGGTAAAAGCACCACCCGCTACCATTTGCCGTACGTCCTTAACCGCAAAAATAGCTGGCACGTCGCGCACATTTTCCGCCGCCACGCCAAGCCGGAAGAGCAGGCGCCGCAGTATTCACATATTCACTTCACCAGCGACCTCGACGAGATCTTAAACGATCCGCAGGTGAAACTGGTGATCGTCTGTACCCATGCTGACAGCCATTTTGAATACGCTAAACGCGTGCTGGAAGCGGGTAAGAATGTGCTGGTTGAGAAACCCTTCACGCCGACGCTTGCGCAAGCAAAAGAGCTGTTTGAACTGGCGCAAAGCAAAGGGCTGACCGTTACACCGTATCAGAACCGCCGTTTTGACTCCTGCTTCCTCACCGCGAAAAAAGCCATTGAGAGCGGCAAGCTCGGCAAGATTGTTGAGGTTGAAAGCCATTTCGATTACTACCGCCCTGAAGCAGAAACCAAGCCGGGACTGCCGCAGGACGGCGCGTTTTATGGTCTGGGCGTACACACCATGGATCAGATTATCTCGTTGTTCGGACGCCCCGATCATGTGGCCTACGACATCCGCAGCCTGCGCAACAAAGCGAACCCGGACGATACCTTTGAAGCGCAGCTGTTTTACGGCGACCTGAAAGCCATTGTTAAAACCAGTCATCTGGTGAAAATCGACTATCCGAAGTTTATCGTGCATGGCACCAAAGGCTCGTTTGTGAAATACGGCATCGACCAGCAGGAAACCAGCCTGAAGGCCAATATCATGCCGGGTGAGCCAGGTTTCGCCGCTGACGATTCTGTTGGGGTGCTGGAGTACGTCAACAATGACGGCATCACGGTAAAAGAAGAGGTAAAGCCGGAAGTGGGCGATTACGGTCGCGTGTATGACGCGCTGTACCAGACGCTGACCACCGGTACGCCTAATTACGTCAAGGAATCTGAAGTTCTTACCAACCTGGAGATCCTCGAACGCGCCTTTGAACAGGCAACGCCTGCCACGATAACCCTCGCCAAATAGCCTGCACAGACTCCTCTGGGTTTGTTCATATTTTTTGAACAGAGGAGTCAATTTTCACCCTCTATGATCCCAGGCGGATTGAGTCCACACTTACTCCATCGAAAACATCTGGGGGTGAACACAATGATCTACTTACGCAAAGCTAACGACCGTGGCCACGCTAATCATGGCTGGCTTGATTCCTGGCATACCTTCTCTTTTGCCAACTACTATGACCCTAACTTTATGGGGTTCTCGGCACTGCGCGTGATTAACGATGACGTGATCGACGCAGGTCAGGGATTTGGTACTCACCCCCATAAAGACATGGAAATCCTGACCTACGTGCTGGAAGGTGCGGTGGAGCATCAGGACAGCATGGGCAACAAAGAGCAGGTTCCGGCTGGTGAGTTCCAGATCATGAGCGCCGGGACGGGGATCCGTCACTCGGAGTACAACCCGAGCAATACTGAGAAGCTGCATCTGTATCAGATCTGGATCATGCCGCAGGAAAACGGTATTACGCCGCGCTATGAACAGCGCCGTTTCGATGCCGCTCAGGGTAAACAACTGGTGTTGTCGCCGGATGCCCGTGATGGCTCGCTGAAAGTGTACCAGGATATGGAGCTGTACCGTTGGGCGCTGGTCAAAGATGAGCAGTCGGTGCATCAAATTGCTGCCGAACGCCGCGTCTGGATCCAGGTCGTAAAAGGTAACGTGACGATTAACGGGATCAAAGCGACCACCAGCGACGGTCTGGCAATCTGGGATGAACAGGCAATTTCTATTCATGCCGACAGCGACAGCGAAGTGTTGCTGTTTGACCTGCCGCCAGTATAACGTGCTGTAACCCTTTGTAGGCCGGATAAGACGCGAAAGCGTTGCCATCCGGCTTTTCATCGTTTGTCATTAATTCCATGCGTCCGTGGTAAACTGGGGGAATCTATCCCTTTTTAACGCTTCAGGACGATGAAAAAGAAAAGACCCGTACTTCAGGATGTAGCCGACCGCGTGGGCGTGACCAAAATGACGGTCAGTCGCTTTTTGCGTAACCCGGAGCAGGTCTCCGTGGCGCTGCGGGGCAAAATTGCCGCTGCACTTGATGAGCTGGGTTATATTCCCAATCGCGCTCCTGATATCCTTTCTAACGCCACCAGCCGCGCTATCGGCGTACTGTTACCGTCTCTCACTAACCAGGTTTTTGCTGAAGTGCTACGCGGCATTGAGGCCGTCACTGACGCCCATGGTTATCAAACTATGCTCGCGCACTACGGCTATAAGCCTGAAATGGAACAAGAGCGTCTGGAATCGATGCTGTCGTGGAATATCGATGGTCTGATCCTCACCGAACGTAGCCATACGCCCCGTACGCTGAAAATGATTGAGGTTGCTGGTATCCCGGTGGTTGAACTAATGGACAGCCAGTCTCCGTGTCTGGATATCGCCGTCGGTTTCGACAACTTCGAAGCCGCGCGCCAGATGACTGCCGCTATCATCGCCCGCGGGCATCGTCATGTTGCCTATCTTGGCGCACGTCTTGATGAACGTACGATCATCAAACAGAGGGGCTACGAGCAGGCAATGCGCGATGCCAACCTGGTGCCGTACAGCGTGATGGTGGAACAGTCTTCTTCCTACTCCTCCGGTATTGAACTCATCCGTCAGGCGCGGCGCGAATACCCGCAGCTCGACGGCATTTTCTGTACCAACGATGACCTGGCGGTAGGGGCGGCCTTCGAATGTCAGCGTTTAGGGCTGAAAATCCCGGATGACATGGCGATTGCCGGATTCCACGGTCACGACATCGGGCAGGTGATGGAGCCGCGTCTGGCGAGCGTGCTCACGCCGCGTGAACGGATGGGCAGCATTGGCGCAGAACGCCTGCTGGCGCGCATTCGCGGTGAAGCAGTCACGCCTAAAATGTTAGATTTAGGTTTCACCTTGTCACCGGGCGGATCTATTTAAGCCAACAAGTTTGAAGTAGCTCACACTTATACACTTCGAGCACGAATGGATATTGCTTCTCTATTTATCCGGCCGGACAATGTTACCGATAACAGTTACCCGTAACAACTTCCTGATTCTTGTACCAGTGGGGGCAACGCTTTGAGCACGACTAATCATGATCACCACGTTTACGTTCTGATGGGCGTATCGGGCAGCGGTAAATCTGCTGTCGCCAGCGAAGTGGCGCATCAACTGCAGGCCGCGTTTCTTGATGGCGATTTTCTCCATCCGCGCAGCAACATCATGAAAATGGCTTCCGGTGAGCCACTTAACGATGACGACCGTAAACCGTGGTTACAGGCGCTGAATGACGCCGCTTTTGCGATGCAGCGTACCAACAAGGTTTCGCTGATCGTCTGTTCTGCCTTGAAAAAAGTCTACCGCGACCAGTTGCGCGACGGTAACCCGAACCTCTCTTTCATCTATCTGAAAGGGGATTTTGACGTTATCGAAAGCCGTCTGAAGGCGCGTAAAGGCCACTTCTTCAAAACGCAGATGCTGGTGACCCAGTTTGAAGCGCTGGAAGAACCGGGTGCGAATGAAAACGATGTACTGGTGGTCGATATCGATCAACCACTGGACGGTGTGGTCGCCAGCACCATTGAGGTTATTAACCAGGGCAGTAAGTAGTGAGCACATTAACGCTTGTTTTAACAGCAGTAGGATCCGTTTTGTTACTGCTGTTTTTAGTGATGAAGGCGCGTATGCACGCCTTCGTTGCTTTGATGGTGGTATCCATTGGTGCAGGTCTCTTTTCCGGTATGCCGCTCGATAAAATCGCGGCGACCATGGAAAAAGGGATGGGAGGCACGCTCGGTTTCCTGGCGATTGTGGTGGCGCTGGGGGCGATGTTCGGCAAGATTTTGCATGAGACCGGCGCGGTCGATCAGATTGCCGTCAAGATGCTGAAATCTTTCGGTCACAGCCGTGCGCATTATGCTATTGGCCTGGCCGGTCTGATTTGCGCGCTACCGCTGTTCTTTGAGGTGGCGATTGTGCTGCTGATTAGCGTGGCGTTCTCAATGGCGCGCCACACCGGTACTAACCTTGTGAAGCTGGTCATTCCGCTGTTTGCGGGTGTGGCGGCTGCCGCAGCGTTCCTGCTGCCGGGGCCTGCGCCGATGCTGCTGGCCTCTCAGATGCACGCCGACTTTGGCTGGATGATCCTGATTGGCCTGTGCGCCGCGATTCCGGGCATGATTATCGCCGGACCGCTGTGGGGTAATTTCATCAGCCGTTACGTTGAGCTGCACGTACCGGAAGACATTACCGAGCCGCATCTGGGTGAAGGCAAAATGCCCTCCTTTGGTTTCAGCTTATCGCTTATCCTGCTGCCGCTGGTGCTGGTTGGTCTGAAAACCATCGCCGCACGCTTTGTTCCGGTCGGTTCCTCAACCTACGAATGGTTCGAGTTTATCGGTCATCCGTTTACCGCGATTCTGGTTGCCTGTCTGGTGGCGATTTACGGTCTGGCGGTGCGTCAGGGCATGCCAAAAGACCGCGTGATGGAAATCTGCGGCCATGCGCTGCAACCGGCGGGGATTATTCTGCTGGTGATTGGTGCGGGCGGCGTGTTCAAACAGGTGCTGGTAGATTCCGGCGTCGGTCCGGCGTTGGGCGAAGCGTTAACCGGTATGGGCCTGCCGATCGCCATTACCTGCTTCGTGCTGGCGGCGGCGGTGCGTATCATTCAGGGTTCCGCGACCGTGGCCTGCTTAACGGCGGTCGGTCTGGTGATGCCAGTGATTGAGCAACTGAACTATTCCGGTGCTCAGATGGCGGCACTGTCTATCTGTATCGCGGGCGGGTCTATCGTGGTCAGCCACGTTAACGACGCCGGTTTCTGGTTGTTCGGTAAATTTACCGGCGCGACCGAAGCGCAAACGCTGAAGACCTGGACGATGATGGAAACCATCCTCGGTACGGTCGGCGCGATTGTCGGTATGATTGC
>ERZ1026931.642-NODE-642-length-14259-cov-6.267882_pt1 | contig 14259 bp, 8 predicted proteins | sample MGYA00519253_ERZ1026931 | MGnify/ENA primary metagenome ERZ1026931 (study PRJEB26926, sample SAMN06164831) | human gut metagenome | biome: ENVO:00009003; feature: ENVO:2100002; material: ENVO:00002003 | host: Homo sapiens | place: USA | collected 2012 ... | reverse complement strand
TCCGGCGGATGACGGGGGACAAGCGTTCCTCGATGCCTGCAACGCCTGGTGGAAACCCCTTGATTACGAACGAAAACGGGCTATCTGGATGGAGAACGACGAGAGTCGGATCGTGCCGGAAGATACCGAGAAATGTTACGAATGATTCATCCTCGCATGGGCGTACGATGGATATATTCTGAAAGAAGCCGCGCCTGCTCAATTTCTGAGCAGACGCGGCTTAACTTATCGCCTGAAATCTTTGTAAATGGTACAATATCTCGGATTCAAACTATCGTAAGCAACGATACAGGAATCCCCCGCCCGAGGCGGTTTCATGGAAAAGGTTTCACTCCGAGGCCGATAACGAACTCCTCTTTTATAAATTTTTCCATCATGTTTGAATATTAATGTCACATGGGGACCGCCTCGTCCTCTTACTATTTTTTCAATATAGGCAGTGGTATATTTTGCATGTTCTCGAAGAGATCGGTCAATATCTGGACCTTTGATACAATAAACCCATATGACAAATATAATAGCAGCACATCCCAGTACTATCGCCAACTTATTCACTATTTTAGCTTGAATTCGCTCATATTCTTTTTTCTCCGATTCAGTCATTTTTATGATCTTCTTGAATTGTAGTTCCGTTTTTTACTGTATTTTCAGGCTCTATTACATTTTGAAGAATATTGGCTTCTATTCCAAATGAGAAACTCCAAAATTGTTCATTCGCATATTTTGTCTTGCTATTATTTATTATTTCCAAATATTGTTTCATCTCATTTTTAACTGCTTTCGATAATGTGGCCGCAGATTTAGATGTCAATTCAGTCGTAATCGACTTGCTAAATACTTGGACCACAGCATCCGCTGTAAAGTTTGCCCCTACAGGAGCCAATGCATCTATAGCTGCGGCTCCCACGGATTTATCTTTTCCTATATATTCCAATCCATTTGCTTGAGTATAATCTACAGCAACATTGATTCCTTCAAGTACTCCTGCTAAGATTTTTGCGCCAGTGGATGCCCCTGGAACTGTAAGTGCAGCCGCAGCCGCAGAACTTCCGACACTTGTCCAATCGATTTGTTGAATAGATTCACTCCAATTGTTGCCGTTTAACTGTGAAGCTGCAATCTGCGCTGCAATATCGACACCGGCTCCGATAGCTGCTTTAACCATAACCGCAATTCCTATAACTACGGGATGATTGCCATCTGGATCTATATATTTTACCGGATTCCCCGCGCAATACACGTGTTGTCCGATTGGATAGAAGTCCGTTTGCTGAGGGTCCTGCTGTAGAAACAGCACTCCATCGGGATCATAGTTGCGCGCACCAAAATCGTGAATGGGAATTGTCGCTAAATTGTCATCGACAACGATATTTGTCATCTCCTTACCGGAAAATGTATAACGGTTGTCTGACATTGGCATATCCGATTGTGTCCATGCTTTACCGAATGGATAGTAATCCTTACGATCGAGATCGACCCTGCCTGTTGGGGTTACTTTCGCCACGACGCGCGTACTGCCCAGATGATCCGTCAGAAAATAATGTACTTCTGAACTATCGTTTGTTCCGACGATCCGGCCTCCCCCGAACGATGCGCTTTCAAAGCCGTTGTTTCCATATACCAAAGAACCTCGGTATTCATAATGCCACTGCGAATCCCAGTAATCCCGCTCGATCTTTGTTCCATCCGACAAATACCTGTAGTTATCCGTATAATCGCCGTAGCCATAAATACTTGTAGGCAAGTTAAGAAGATTATACGAGATTTCCAAACCGTTCAAGGCGTCGCTTGTAATATTTCCGTTGGCATCATAGGAATAAGTCATATTGCCATTCGTTTCCTTATTGCGCTGATTCCCAATATAAGTAAAGCAGTAGTTCTTCACGTCTTCCTGCGACAGGCTCGATCTGTTCAGCGTAATAATATTGCTGTTTTTGTCATAGGTAATTCCGTTTTCGGTATATATATCATCCGCATCTATGGGATCGTTGATAAACAGTTCAGCAGCAGTCAAACGCGAGAGATCGTCATAATGAAAACCGTACTCGTAATCTTCGCTTTTCGTATTGCCGTTAATCTGCCAATGTGACCATTTCCAACTGACGATATTACCCGTGTAGGAGGGTTCGAACCACTCGCGCGGAGCTTGAAAATAGTTCAGATTCATATGGAATAGTTCGCTGGACTTCTCAGTGAGCCATCCCTGTATATTGTAATCCATCGTCTCATGAATGGCGTGTGCTCCCGTACCATAAGTCTTGCCGGTAAGCTGTCCGAGATCGTCGTAGGTATAGGCGACCACGGCCTGCTCTCCGTCATTGAACTGCGCGGTCTCTTTGGTCATGCGGCTGCGCGAATCGTATTCAAAGGTGCGGTCGAGCACGTCGGTCGTTCCGCCGTGGGTATAGCTTTCGCGTTGCGCCAGCAGATTTCCGATCAGATCGTATCGGCTGGTCGTGCGGAGAATATTGCCCCGAGAATCTTTTTCGACGGTCTGGATCACACGCCCCTTATAGTCGTAATAGAAGGCCCGATCATGATAATCCTGAATGTCGTCGGCGGTTAATACGGCTAACTGTTCATAGGTTTTATACCCCCTCACTTCCGAATCTTGCAGCGATGCTCCGTTTTCCCGAGTCAGCCCGTCTACATGTTCGAATGCCAGTGCCGGATCATTGAACCAACCGTAATGATCGTAAGCGTACTTTTGTACCGTCGTCGAAGGTCCTGTGTAGAGTGCAGGCGGATTCAGCGAGTTGAAAGCGTCGCAGAACTCCTTGTGCCGCAGAGCTTGATCGGTCGAAGTGTCGGTTGCCAGCAATTGCCGCGTGAGACGGCTCAGATCATCGTATCGGTAGATCATCCACAGCTTTTTCGTCCGCATGTTTCCGTCCTGCGACATCACGAGCCGGTCACGCCGATCGTAGACCATATATTCCGGTTCGCGGCCGGGCATTTGTCGTTCGATCTGGCGACCGTATTCGTCGTAACGGTAGAAGTAGCAGTAGTTGCGCGCCAGGTCGCTCGTGGCGGCATAGCTCGCTCCCTGTGTCAGACGGTCGACGCCTTCGGGCGTTACTACCCACGCAAGCCGCCCGCAGTCATCGTAAACATACCGCGTGACGATGCGATTGATGACATCGCCTTCTCCGCGCAGTTGTCGTTCCTCGTAGACGGTATGACCTTCCTTGTCGGTATAGACGATCGAAACGGCACCGTCCTCATCGACGGTCTTCACGCCGGATAACATGTTCTCGGCGTAAAACCCGTTAACCTTCAGATTTTGTGAAACGGCGTCTACATCGAGGCGTAGCACAGCCGAGGCGTCGTTGGCGAAATAATTATTGCGCACGGAGCGTTCTGTCGTCTGGAACTCGCTGCCAGGTTTGCGCGACTCCAATACGCGACCTACGGGCGACGGCTCGTATTCCTCGAGGACGTAAGCATAAGGCGTGACGCTGCCGAGATCGAACTTGTTGCGATAAAATTCCTCTTGGTGTACGATTGCCACAGGATCGTATTCGCCGTTACCGTTTGTGCGTGCGAAAGGCAGGTATTTATGGGTTTCACGATGATGCAGGTCATAGACAATGGGGCGTACGAGGTCGGCCGTACCATTTGCGACAGCACGGATACCTACCTCTTGTTCCGCATATCCCAGACCGTCGTAGTAGGTCAGATCGTAGGCATGTTTGTCGCCGCTATTGTGGGTTTGGGTGAAAATCCAGTTGCGATTAACGGGTAATATGGCCATACAGTCCCCGATGAGGCGGGCGCCGTCGAGTTCCTTTTCGTCGCGGAGCCCATTTTCTTCGTAGGCTGCCGTGACGTGGTAATATCCGGTGGCTTTCGGAGCGTACAGCGTGATGGTCTCTCCGTTGCCGAGCACGGTCTCCTGTTCGATTCCGTCGCGATAGAGCGTATAGATCACGTCGGGTTGCGACGTGCTGATCCATGCTTCGACGTTGGAGGACGATTTATTGTAACGATAGGAGACGGGGCATGCCACTACCGAACCTCCGCCGGATTGATCGACCGAGAAAACAATGCTGTCGCTGATGCGTAGCTCGCTGTGGTTGTAGATACTCGTCGAAGAGAGATTGGGCGGACAGGTAATCTGGATGTATCCCTGGTCGATACCTTCGGCAGCGAATCCGTAGGAGATGCGGATATGAGGATTCCAGTTTATTGAACCGCCGGAGTTGTAGACCGCGAACGGTTCTTCGAGGAATGCCAGATCGCTGATACTATTGATCGGATGCCGCTGGCCTGCGGCGTCGAGGTATGCCTCCATGAAGATTCGATAGATGCCGCCGTTGGCATCGATCAAAGCGACCTCCTCGCTGGCGGGATATTCATAAGAAAAGGCTTCGTAGTATTTGACCGTAAAATCCGAATTCGGGAAGTCGAAATGATACGTGCCCGGAGTAGAGATGCGATAGGTATAATCGCCACCCGTACCGAGGAAGAAGTCAGTCTCCTCCTCGGAATCGTCCTCGTAGGTCCGCCATAGGAAATAGCTCTTGTCGATCTCCGTGTCGTGCAGATGAATTTCTGCGGACTGCCCCGGACAGATGTAGAAACAGCGGTCGGCCGGCCAGTCGACGGACGGATACGAATACTGGGGTTTTTGCTTGATATAGACATGACTGGCATAAGTGCCGAAAGCCACCGTGCGTTCGCTGTTCGTGGTGTTGGGATCGAGTTGGAGTTCGATCAGATAGCTGCCCGTTTCGGCGTTGTCAATATACAGGACGCGAACCCAGCGGATCCCATTATCCAGAAGTTGGCGGTTCATCTCCTCGACGGCGTTACCCGACGAGAACTCGTCGCCGTCTTCGGTAACGATCTTATAGGAAGTGTCGTTCCAGGAAAGGGAGATCGGCCCCGAGGGCGGTGTTCCGAGATTCGGATGCCAGATCAACTGGGCGAAGGATACGTGCATGCCCGCTACTGCGAGAGCAAGCAACAGATATAGCTTTTTCATGAGTATTTGCAAAATATATTTAGTGATTGTTCTCGGTTACGATATTGTATTCGAAAGACTTGATATTATTTCCTTTGTGGTCCTTGACCCTAAGCAGTTTTCCGTGATTGTTGTATTCATAGACCTCCGTATGCCCTGACGGATTCTTGACGCTCGTCAGACCAACCAAGGGTTTGTAGGCGTAAGTCGTAACGAATATATTTTCATCAAGCGTTCTCAATTCCGTATCCACGTCGGCAGGCAGCGCTCCTGGATACAAAAAAGCCATCCGATAAGTCCCCCAAAGCATGTCATAGTCGATGTTTTCGACTTTCGCTACGGGATACATGCCGTTATAACCCCACAAAATGCAGGTTTTCATTCCCGTTTTGTCGGTAATTTGAATCGGGCGACCCTCGTCGTCGTAATGGTCGTAAGTCATATCGGTGTAATAATCCAAGTCGGATATGGTCGTTTCCGGCGCTATCTTGCCCTTTTCGCGGGAATACGGGACATAGAAAGATCGGATCGATTGGAAATTATATCGTGTCGCTTCGATCACATTACCGTTCCGTTGAACGATATGCTCGGTCAGATAGGCCGGCACCTCCGGATGATAGCGGTATTGCTGTTCGATCGTCCCTCCTTTGCTGTCAGTGGTTACGGTTCGCGCTATTCTACACATATCATCAAGTTCAACTTCCGTTTCTGTCGTCGAAATGAGTTCTCCATGTTCGTTATAAGATCGCTTTATTGTTTTACGAATATAAGGTGTCCCAAAGTTATAGTGGTACCGTATTCCATAACCTAACCACATACATTCTGCATCCCAGGAAGATATAGATGATGAATTGTAATATGAGTACTCATATTGCGTTGTTTCTGTGGGGTGATCCAAATCATTTGAATAGGTAGTCTGTGCCATTAATTTTCCTCCCATTCTGGATTGTAAAACTTCTAACGCAGGACTGGGATTCAACGTAGACCGCATTTTATATACCCACTCCATATCTCCATCTTCCGTATTTCCGATACCGAACACTTTTACGACGTACCCAATGGCATCTTTGCAATTGGTATTTGTCGCAGAATTATAACAATACTCTATCAATGATTTACGATCACTCTTAGCTGGCTGAGATTGTTCTTCAATAATGCGTAAATATTCGATATGCGTCCCGGGAGAGTATGGGAAATCGCTGGAAGACGATAGCGTTTCCCTGTTGATTTGATTAAATCCCGATGAAACAGATTGATATTTGGAATATACGATCGGACGCCAAAGGAGTTGCCCCGATGACGTACCATTTTCGTTAATGTAAGAGAAAGAGCGGCGTAAAATTTCCGTATTATCTGCATCATAATTTGTAATCTGTGCTATTCTTAGTCCCGCAGCAATTCTATTCCCCGGTGATGTATAATATTTCGTCAAATCGTTGCTATATGTATTTTGCTCATATTCGAATCGAGACGTTCCCCCTGTCGGATATTTAATGGCGGTAAGTATTCCATATTTAGTTGTTTCGTAATTGGGCTTTCGCATTGTTTCCAAGTAACCATTACCAGAACGTGCTCCTTCTCGCGTCGGCATGAAATTATTTTTGGAAACTGTATTGTTGTAATATCCATACCAATCGACAGCATAGGTATTGAGTGGGGGAAATGTCAAATCGGTGTCACTATATTGAAAAGAGTATGTACCTTCCGCAGACAATACGATATGATCCAAAAATGTAACTCCTCCTTTTTTAAGATCATATATATCACTTTCGGTTGCATTATCACTGCGATAGTAACACCAACATTGTCTCACTGTATTTCGGTCGGCATTATATACAGTTATGGCATCCAGTTTTTGTGGTACGGCTTCTCCTTCCGCTCCTATTTCCCGTTTTTTATCAGAATAGGAAAAATAGATCTCGGCTCGTCCCGTAATTTTAATTGATGTAAGGCACCACACTTCAACATCATTAATCGTGGGATCATATTGTTCTGAGAAGCTGAATAACCAATCTTCATCGGTTCCATTGGGCCTGCAGACCATCTCACGGTCATATTTATCTTCCATAATTGTAGGAATATAACTGTAGGATAAGTAGCTCTTCCCATAAGTAAATTCCGCAGTGCGTCCATTCGGAGCTTCGATCTTTGTTAATTTCCAACCATTAGCGGTTTTTATTCCGCGATCTGAATATGCAACACTTCCGCTATGGGCCTTTTCTATTTTCGTGAAGTGATATTTAGTCTTATCTCCTGTAGTTATGATAAAAGAGGTGAATCCATCTTCTTTCAGAGTCACCTCGACAGAATATTCTTTAGCAGGGTGATTACTATCGAAAACTAATACCTCTTGATTAGGTTGCAATATGAATGAACCCGTATGTCCAGGGAACGAGAAATGAAAAATATCCGGACGTGTTTCATAACATGTCGTATAATATTTATCTTCTGGCTTAACGTAAAATGGCAAGTACTCCTCTCCTGCTTTACCATAATACCCATAGTCGATACGATAATCATAGAAAGAAAAGCCCTCGCAATTATATAACCCACCAAACCCATAGATGCCGGGAGAATAATGGTCGGTATCATTATGAAGATTATCCCCATCTTTTTTATCTTTGAAACTATATATATCCATCGAGGTTGTTCCCTGTTCGTCATAGATACCTTTTACTTCTCGGGTAATAGTTCCACCGACATTAAGGTACCAGCCTAATCCTAATACTCCACTTTGAATATTGGGTTTATACCCCGTGGATGCATAATCGAAGGAGATCGGGATCGTAAAGTTCTCATCTTGGTAAGTATAAATAGGAATTGTAAGTCCTATAGCGCCTGTATACGGATTTACGTTGGCATCGCCATATTTAATCATTGCCCAGGCATCAGGAGAATTTGCACTAATAAAGCCCTCACTGAAAAGCATATGTGCTTGGATTGATTGCTCCTCTTGAGCATGACTGGATTGTGCATCTAAAAAGAGAACCAGGCAAATACAGATACAAATTCTAAATAGATAAAAATAATGTTTCATAATAAAGTTAGTATTAGACAATGATTGTTTTTGAAAGTATGATCGTGGCGGTCTGAACCGCTCGGAATGCCGAGCATATGCCGATGAAACAAAGTTAAAGCACGTATTTCGACTCCGTTTGTCCAAACGGCATAATGTATATATTACACGTTACTTGTTAAATTTCTGATTATCAATAGAAATCAAAAATATAATCTTATCAACGGCATTTCATTTCGGAAACAAAATCGCAATCTATTGATAATAAGCGCAATAGGGGTTAAATAATAAGTAAAGCGTATAAGTGCTTAATGTATAATACAATAAATAAAAATCGATCGAAATAGCTCTTCGATCGATTTTCATAAGGACAATGAAATGTCGCAATAGCGACTTATGCAAATGATTGTATAAGGCAGGAAAAAATAAAAATTCCAGCTAATAATTTGCCGGATTGTATAATAATTTCTATCTTTGAAATAGACGATAATTATTATCGGGTTTTCTCTGTCTGCTCACAACTCAAAGACCAATTTCATTAATAGCGGTAGACAGCGAGAGAATCGTGCTATGCACGGCTCTTCGCTTGCTGCTATATGGTTTGGTCACCGGAGTTGGGGCAAACAAAGAGTCCGTGCATACTTTTTCGAGACGACAAATTGTATGCACTATGATTTTCATATTGTGTGCCATAATTATGTTGCAGGCAGGTATTCTTTACCGTTTATGGCAGCAACGACGGCAAGCCGAACTCTTGGCACGAAACAGATTGCGTTATATCGAGGAGTGGCTGGATTTGTTGTACTTATATAACAATGATCCTGTTTCATTTCATACACGCTGCAAGGAGCTTGCATCTGTTAAGCGGCTTTCGAATTACCATATCGTAAATGATTCGTTACGTTTGTCCGACTGTCGAAGACATCGCCGGAGCAACTTGACACCGGCAGAAAAGGAATTTCTATGTCTGATGGAAGCGGGATTCTCGAATCGGGCATTATGTGTTATTTTCCGGGTCGGAAAGGTCGGGTCGATCTACGTGAAACATCACCGGATAAAAGCAAAGATCGTAAATGTGAATAAATCTGTCGGCGGAGACTGAGGTATATGTCAGATTTTATCATTTTCGAATAAGACATATCGGGGTTATCCGGCGTCAACAACCGATAAATCTTCATGTATTTCGGTTTGTTACTGGAATCGATCCTCGGAATTATAACGTGTATGGCACCGTATGCTGGCAATCGGTTTTAAGAATTTCTTTGCCGTAACGCATCAATAATCCCATACCTTCATTATGTCTTGGACCTCTATGTCGAGGTCCTTTTTCATGGTAGCTATTCCTCGAACAGTCATCATTTCCCGAGGTGTTTTTTCCGAATTATGCACAGAGTGGAACAAGGTAAAAACAAGTGAAAGGCGTATGTATAGATTATTTTTAATCAATATATTGATATGCAGGTATTTGCATCTTGAAATGTAAGGTTTGTTTTTCGAAAAATCAATCAAAAGCCACCTTATCTTTGTTTGCAAACGAACACCGTCTATGCAAACACTGTCTTTTTATCCGTGTCGCCGTCTCCGCGGCTTTTCACTGCCCGAACTGTTAGTCGTGCTGGTCATCATCGGTATTCTGGTGCTGATCGCGCTGCCGAATCTGATGCCGTTGATCTCGCGAGCCAAGGCCACCGAAGCACAGCAGCAGCTTACCTACCTGCATACGTTGCAGCGGTCGAATTTCTACACGTATTCGCGCTATTCGTCATCGTTGGACGAGCTGGGCTTCGAGCAGTCGCGACTGGTGACCGACGGCGGTCAGGCCAACTACCTCGTCGAGATCGTCGAGGCGACGGAGCACGGATTCCGCGCTACGGCGACTGCCGTCGTGGATTTCGACGGCGACGGAGTTTATAATGTCTGGGAGATCGACCAGGATAAAAACCTGCGCGAGACGGTCAAGGATTGACCGGCCGCCTCAGGGCAAGGTATCTGCCTGCACCCGCTTTCATACGCAGCTATCCCGTATTGCCGATCTCGAAAAACCGAATCCCGAATACCCTCTAACGGCCCTCCGATGTTCCCTGCTCCCTATCCCTACCTTTTGCTGCTCGTGCCTGCCGCTGTACTGGCCCGCGACGATTTCCACACGCGACGGGTGGACGCGTCGTGGCTGGTGGTGCTGGGGACGGTCTCTGTCGGGGTGAGCTGGCACACGCTCGGTTGGCGGACGATGTTGCTGCAAACGGCAGGCAATGCCGCGCTGCTCCTTTTATCGGGAACGGCTCTCTTCGGCTACCTCCGCCTGCGGCGGCTCGCGGTCAGACACTCCGTCGGCTCCGGCGATACCCTCTTCCTGCTTGCCGTCGCACCCCTGTTCGCACCGACGGAGTTTCTGTGGTTTCTGATCGCCGCCTGCGTCGTTGCCCTCCTCTGGTGGGTCTGCTGCGGCCGTCGTCGTCGCACAATCCCCTTCGTCGGCGCAGCCGGCATTGTGCTCATCGGCTGGGCCGCTCTTCAATTCCTCCGCTTATGGCTGTAACCCCGACACATATCCCCACGGAGATCCTCCGCCTGCTCACGGCGCAGGAGGCCGCCGAGTACCGCCTCGTGCCGTTCGCACGCGAGGCGGGCAGGATACGCTGCTACGGCGAGACGGGACATGACTACACAGCCGCTGCCGAGGAGCTGGAGGTGCTCTACGGCTGGCAGGTCGAAGTCGTGCCGATCACCGCCGATGACCTGCAACGGCTTTTGCTGCAACATTACCGCCCCGGATCGCAGACGGCAAGCGCCGCCGCGGGCCGCACGGCCGAGATCGGACAGGGGCGGCAGTTCCTCTTCGCGCTGGTGGGCGAGGCGCTGCGCGACAACGCCAGCGACATCCACCTCGAACCCTACGAACAGCGCTGCCGCATCCGTATGCGCATCGACGGCAAGCTCGCCGAGCGTTACGTCGTCGAGCGGGCACAGTACATGCCGCTTGTAAACCAGATCAAGATCCTCGCCTCGCTCGACATCTCCGAGAAACGGCTGCCGCAGGACGGGCGCATCGGCTACGACCGCGACGGCGAGAAGTTCGACGTGCGCGTCTCGACGCTGCCGACGATCTACGGAGAGAAGGTCGTGCTGCGACTGCTGACCCGCCGCGTCGAGCTGCTGGAACTGCGCAACCTCGGCTTCTCCGCAAGGCAGTACGAGGACTACTGCCGCGCCATCGCGCGACCCTTCGGCATGGTGCTGATCTGCGGCCCGACGGGCTCGGGCAAGAGCACGACGCTCTACGCCACGCTTCGGCGGCTGAACGCCCTGACGGACAACATCCTCACGATCGAGGATCCGATCGAGTACACGCTCGAAGGGGTCAACCAAGTGCAGCTCAAGGAGGAGATCGGCCTTACGTTCACCGCCGCACTGCGTACCTTCCTGCGGCAGGACCCCGACATCATCATGCTGGGTGAGATCCGCGACGGGGCGACGGCCGAGATGGCCGTGCGGTCGTCGCTGACGGGACACCTGCTCTTCTCGACGATCCACACCAACACGGCCTGGGGCGCCGTAGCTCGTCTGTCGGATATGGGCGTACACCCGTACCTGGTGGCCGATACGTTGGTAATGACCGTCGCGCAGCGTCTCGCGCGCCTGCTCTGTCCCCACTGCAAACGCCACGCGGAGGCGACCGATGAAGTGCGGCACCTGCTGCCCGGCATAGCGATCGACCGCTATTGCGAACCCGTGGGTTGCGAACGCTGTTTCTACACGGGCTATGCGGGCCGCAGGGCGGTCTACGAGGTGATCCCGATGGACGACGAGCTGGCAGCTTCCGTACGCTCCGGCCGCACCGACGTCGCACCGCTGCTGGCCGAACGCGGCATACCGTCGCTGCGCGATGCCGTCGTCGACCTCTTCCGACGTGGCGAGACCTCTCTCGACGAAGTGATACCCCTGTTGAACTACTGATCCAAGCCTATGAAACGACGACACACGCTTGCGTTTTTACTTCTTTGCATCCTGCCTGTGCTCTGTCCGGCACAGCGGGCCGAAATACCCGCTGGTGTGAACCCGTCTTCGGATTCGCTCCATCGGACGGTTGCACCGAATCCGCCGTCCGACCCCGACTCTTTGCGTCTGTCACGTATCGACTCGGAATTGGCGGCACTCGTCGGGCGTGACTCGACGTTCCGGCGGGAGGTGGACGTCACGTCGGGTCGGTTGTCGCTGTCGGAGCTGCTACGCAATATCGCGCGCGCAAGCGGCGTGAACGTGTCGGTGCGCAGCGTGGAGAACATCCCCGTGTCGTGCAACTTCCGCAGGGCCCGTGTGGACGATCTGGTACGCTTTCTCTGCCGCGAGTATCGGTTGGACGTGGCCGCGTCGGGCAACATCCTCTCGATCTTTCCGGCGGCAGCGCCGACGGTTCCGGCGCCCGATCCCGACGTCGCCTACGCGGCCGCCGACACGACGTTGAGCTACGACCTGCGCGGCGAACGTCTGATCGACGTGGCGAAGAAGATTGCACGTCTCTCTGCGCGCAACGTCATCGTCCCCGAACCTTTGTACGACTGCAAGGTCTCGGGCTACGTGCGTCGTATGCCTTTCGACGAGGCGCTGCGGACGCTCGCCGCGGTCAACGGCCTGCTTGCCGAACGGGATGCGCAGGACGTGTGGACGCTGTGGCGCGAGGAGCCGGCCGCGCAGGGCGGCAAGGCGTCCGCAGGCCCCGCCTATATGCGCCGGCGGCAGTTCACGCCCAACGAACTGCGTGTGGACTCGCTGGGGCGCATCACGGCCCGCATCGCGCGGGGCAACGTGCAGGACGTGATTCTCGACCTGTGCGACGAGTTGAAGCTGAACTACTACTTCCAGTCGCCGGTGAACCTCACGGCGGGCGTCTGGGTGGACGGGACGGATTTCGAGACGCTGCTCTCGGTGCTGCTCAAAGGCTCGCCGTACAGCTATTACACCGAACGGGGCATCTGGATCTTCGGAGCGGCCGCGTCGGACGGTCTCTCGTCGGCGACGGTCCTTCCGCTCGTCTACCGCTCCGTGTCGAAGGTCGAGGAGATCATCCCCGAGGCGCTGAAACAGAACGTCGCGGTGAAGACCTTCCCCGATCTGAACGCCCTGATCCTGTCGGGCGACCGGCGCGACGTGGCGCGTGTGGAGACCTTCCTGCGCTCGGTGGACAAACCCGTTCCGATGGTGACGATGGAGATCCTGATCGCCGACGTCACGAAGAGCAGGATCCACGAGATCGGTCTGGGGGCCGGCGTGGGCGACAAAGCGGTGAAGACCTCCGGAACGCTTTCGCCGGGCGTGGACATGACTTTCGGAGCGAATGCGGTGAACGATCTGCTCGGACGCATCCGGGGCACGGTGAATCTGGGGCGCGTGACGCCGAACTTCTACCTGAGCCTGCAAGCCTTGGAGGAGGACGGGGTGGTGCGTCTGCTCTCCACGCCGAAGCTCTCGACCCTGAACGGCCACGAGGCGACGCTCACCAGCGGCGAGACGCAGTACTACAAGGAGGTGCAGAACAACTACTACGGCACGCAGAACCCCATCTCGTCGGAGTCCTACCAGTGGAAGTCGGTCGATGCGAACCTCTCGATCAAGGTCACGCCCTACGTGTCGGAAGATCGGCAGATCACCCTCGAAATCGAGTTCGAGCAGACGGAGTTCACCGACCGCAACGTCGAGGACGCTCCGCCGGGGACAGCCACGCGGAGCTTCAAGTCGATCGTCAAGGTACAAAACGAGGAGATGGTGCTCCTGGGCGGCCTGGACCGCAACACGATGGAGAACTCCTCGCGCGGTGTGCCGTTCCTGGCGCGCGTGCCCGTCATCAAGTGGTTCTTCGGCAAGGAGAAGCGCAACAAGGTCGAACGTACGCTCAATATCTTCATCAAACCCACGGTCGTAGAATGAATCTTTTCCCCTATATCCTCGGCCCCATCTGGGTGTTGGACGTCACGCTGACACCCGACGGCCATACGATCGCAGTATGGCGCTGCAAGATGGGCGGCGAACCGCAGCAGACGGTGTACGACGCGGCGGCGGTGGCCAAAGGGGTCGCCGTGGTCACGGTCTCGGGCCACGGCACGATCGTAAAGTCCGCCGACTCGCAGCTCGCCGCGCGGGTGCGCGACGACAGGGCGACCTTCCTGTGGCGCGAACACGACGGCCGGATCGCCTTCGTGCGGCGCGAGCGGCTACAAGGAGTGCAGACCGCTGTCTCTTATACACATCTCCGAGCCCACGAGACTACGCTGCATCTCGT
>ERZ1026931.633-NODE-633-length-14400-cov-5.018404_pt1 | contig 14400 bp, 9 predicted proteins | sample MGYA00519253_ERZ1026931 | MGnify/ENA primary metagenome ERZ1026931 (study PRJEB26926, sample SAMN06164831) | human gut metagenome | biome: ENVO:00009003; feature: ENVO:2100002; material: ENVO:00002003 | host: Homo sapiens | place: USA | collected 2012 ... | reverse complement strand
TCGTCGGCAGCGTCAGATGTGTATAAGAGACAGTACTTTTACTTCAGAGTTTTCTTTGTTACTGGATAGGATTGGCTGATCACAGAAAGGTTGTTTAAAGATATACTCATTTCCTATATCGCCGATATCTTCAAAAATATGCAGATTATTCAACTTTCGTTTGTTTTTGCGATCTTCCATTGTAATGGTACCATTTTTTTCAATCGTCAAATGTAGAGGGCCGTTTTCGATGATTCGACCACTCTGATGAATCATTGTTTCCTTTTCTTCTGCTTTCGCTTCCCCTTCTACAAGCGCGAATGTTTCCCAAGAAAATGCTGGCATGTTTTCTAATGGTAAAGTCACTTTGATCATTCTTGCCATATATGGCACACGGAAACGGTCTTTCGGCAAATCATAACCAAATTGGACAGTTTCTTCAGATAAAATAGCTGGTATAGTGGCCCCACTTTTTGTTTCTACATGATACTTACGTTTAGGCAAATTTTCTAACTCTTGATATAGTTGTTCAGGTATTCCTTCAGCGAATCTTTTTCTTTCTAATTCGATGGTTATTTCTGCTTCACCAGTTTTATCCATTCCTGCAGTATTTACAATGACAAATGGAAAGCTGTCTTTTGGGAATCCGGTCGTATCGATTGCTGCGGTCAGCTGTTCTAAGGAATCTTGTGCAAGATACTTTCCAACTTCATCTGCTTTTTCAAAACGAGGTATCATTTCCCGATGGACAGAATCGACTGAACAACCGCAAATACTGTCGTGAGGATGATTTTGCATTAATGTCTTCCAAGCATAATCTAATTGATCATGGGGATAGTTTCCACTAACTTCATAAGCCATCGTCGCAAGTGGTTCTGTAATATTTTCTAGCTGTCGCTGGACCTTGGTATTCCATTGTTTTAAGTAAACCCGAGCAGATGCTGTATTGGCTAAAGTATACCAGCCATCCGTTTCTTGACTTGTCAATTCTCCTTCTACTGAGCCTAAGTCTTCTGGCACATCTTTTTGAACTGCTTCCAGATAGTCAGTAAAATTAGAATGAATAAACTCGTAATCTGGAAACAGTTCATTTGCGAGATGGATTGCTTTTGATATATCTTTTTGTACCGGTTGATGATCAACACCATTCATCATCAATAAGTGGTTCGTAGAGGCATATTGTTCTGCATCCGCTAATTTTTGCTTCCAAAAGGCAAGAGCTGCTTCTTTTTCTACTGGAATCTCATTCCCGTTGCTATACCAATTGGCAAATAGCAGACCAAAGATTGCTGTTTGATCAGGTCCTTTCCACCACATCTCTGAGTATTGGGAAGAATAGTTTTCTGCTTCCAAAACTTGATTATCAAAGCCAATTGGTTTTACACCACGGCCAAACGCTGCTGCTGAAATACCAGCTTGTTTCATTAATTGAGGCGTCTGTCCCATATTTCCAAATGTATCGGGAAAATAGCCTAACATGACAGGGGTTCCCCATTTACGGCTTTCTTCCATGCCAATCAGCATATTTCTCACGTTCGATTCCGAGCTGATAAGAAAATCATCTTGCAAGATATAAAATGGTCCAATTCTCAATTTTCCTTCATTGATTGCTTGTTGGATTGCCTGTCTTTTTTCTGGCCTTACTTGAAGATAGTCATCTAAAATAATCGTTTGCCCATCCAAATGAAAACTGTTGAAGGACGGATCAACTTCAAATAGCTCTAGTAGATCGTCTATCAATTCAATCAGTCGCATATGATGCTGTTCGTAAGCCATGTACCATTCACGATCCCAGTGGCTATGAGAAATGATATATACTTTCTTTTTCATTTACGATACCTCCTACTTTTCTACTCTAATATCAAAGTAATCCATGACTAATTCGCAAAACATCATATTTGCCCAAGAAAACCATTCTCTCGTATAATTTTCAGGATTGTTCACATCGAACCCTTCGTGCATAAGGTGTGTTCCTGCGTCAGTTGCTACAAGTAAATTCAATATCCGCTCTTTTTCAGATTTGTCTGACGTTGTCATTCCTTCCATAGCTAATGCAATCGGCCAAACGTATTTTTCTGGCGTATGGGAGGATCCAATTCCTTTTGCGTACTTTCCTTCATAGAAATATGGATTTTCTTTACTCAACAATGTTCTTCTTGTTTGCAGATAATCTTCCTCTTGTTCAGAACAATATCCCAAGTAAGGTGCGGCGATCAGATTGGGCACATTACTGTCATCCATGACTGTGGCGTTTCCCATTCCATCTACTTCATATGCATAAATCGTTTGCCCTTTTTGATTAACCGTTCGTCCGTGATTCTGAATCCCATCTTGGATCTCTTTCTTCAATTTCTGTGTTTGCTGTACAATTTCTTTATCATCGAGTATCGTTTGAAAAATTTCTTCCACATAACCTAACACGACCACCGCAAACATATTGGATGGTACCAGATATCCATAACGGCAAGCATCATCGCTAGGACGGAAACCAGACCATGTCATTCCTGTAAAAGCTGTTTTTGCACCTCGCCCGTCATTGATCAGCGTATCTTCTTTTCTTGTCGTGTCTCGTACAAATGTATAAGGAGAGTGTTCATGATCTTGCTCTGTTTTGAACACGTCCAAGATTTTTTTGATACCTTCAATAAAAGATTGATTGAATTGATCAGTTTTTCCTGTATTTTTGTAAAGAAGATAGGCCAACTGTATTGGGTAGCATAAAGAATCAATTTCATATTTTCTTTCCCAGATCCAATCGTTCATTTTTGTATGATCTGTTTGGTGGCCAGCACCGTTAGCTTCTTCGTTGAAGGCATTCGCATATGGATCGATACTGATATAAAAAAATTGCTTTTTGACTAACCCGCTGATCATGTCAGCTAATTCCTCATCTTCTTTTGCAATCACTAAATAAGGACGAACTTGTGCAGTAGAGTCTCTTAACCACATCGCTGGAATGTCTCCCGTCAATAAAAAGGTGGTTCCGTCATTTTGCTTTTTGACTGTTGTCAACAGAGTATTGGCAAATGCTGCCGTAAAATTCTTTGCCCAGTCCGCATGGATATCCCCACATTTTTGTGTGATATCTTCCATAAATTTCTGCACCGATTTTGGTATATCTTTATAAACCACTAATAAAACCTTCTTTCTATTTGATATATCTTTAAAGATTATACTTCATACAGCCAATTATGTCTACGCTTTCAAAAAATATCTTTTTATTTACTTTTTCATCCATTATGGTATTATTTAAATATGATATATCATTAAGAGGTGTTTATATGAATCAACCATTGTACCAGACAATATTTAATGATTTGCAAACGGCTATTTTAACTGGTGAATTACCTGTAGACAGCCAACTACCAACTGAAAAAGAACTTTCACGTACCTATAAAGTAAGCAGAATCACTTCCAAACGTGCATTGACTGAATTAGAGCAATTAGGACTTATTTATCGCGTTCGCGGGAAAGGCAGTTTCGTTAAATCCGCTTCTCCGGAACAGATGCTTGCTTCTCCTACAAAAACACGACGGATTCTGTTTCTTCTTCCATATGTCGCTGATTTGTCTGTTGGTGATTTTAGCAAGGGATTGAACCCTGTGATGCAAGATAAACAGATTGATGTCATGATGACGACGCTTGACTTTCTACAAAATAAAACAGCAAAAGAGCTAATCAATGAATTTGACGGATTGATTTATTATGCTCTTGATACAGAACAACATCTTGACTTACTTTTTGAGCTTTCATTGAAAGAATTCCCTGTCGTCATATTAGATAAAAAAATCTATGAGTTACCTTTTCCTACCGTTCTTTCCGATAATTTCCAAGGCGGTGCGCTTGCTGCCTCTTATTTGATCGAACAGGGTCATTCAAAAATCGCTTATTTGTTTGGTACGCAGACTCATCCACAATCCGTTCGACAGCGTTACCTTGGTTACCTTGAAGCATTGGACAAAGCTGGTTTGACTTTCCACACTTCACTGGATGACAAAAGCGCGACATTAGATGAATTGCTTTCTTATATCACTAAGTATGAAGTAACTGCTTTTGTTTGTGAAAACGATGTTGTCGCTATCCAGACCATGAATCTCTTGAGACAGCATGGTTATCATATCCCTGAAGATTTTTCAATTATCGGATTTGATGATATCCAAGCAGCAGCTCTTGTTGACCCGCCACTGACAACCATCGCACAAGATTTTGAACAGTTAGGTAAGCTTGCGGGAGATGCTTTGGTCACTTGGTTAGAGACAAAAGATCGACCATCCGATAGTAAATTTCCAGTTTCATTCATCAAAAGACAATCAACAAAGGAGAAATAAAATGAATATCGGTCAAATAGATACTAGACATGCAACAGCGAATCAGCCAAATTTCTCTAATGGGAACTGCCAGCCTTATACTGGCGTTCCTTTTGGGATGAATTATTTTGCACCGCAAACTACGGATCAAAACGGCAGCTGGTGGTTTCATCCTGATGACCGCGTTTTTCAAGGCTACCGTCTTACCCATCAACCAAGTCCTTGGATGGGTGATTTCAGTCATATGCTGTTTACGCCGATCAATGGAAAACTACAGGAGAACACCCTTTTCCATGCTCAAAGTTCTTACCGCCCAGAAGAAAGTATATTTTGCCCGACTCATCTGTCGATCTGTCAATTACGTTATGGCATCTGTTCTACATTGATACCTAGCATGTATGGCGGAATCTTATCTATTGATTACAGCAAAAATGATAGCGGTTTACTTTTATCCTTTCCGGGACGCCATCAGCTCTTTGTTATAGATCCTTACACAGTGGAAGGAAAAATCACACATTTTGCTGGTTCAGAAGATCCTGATTTTTCTTTTTATTTTATATTGAGATTTGAATATCCTTTAACAATTGATGAGTTAGCTGTTTCCAACAAAAATAGCGACTCGATCCCGTTGTATTTTGAACAGACAAAAAAACAAACTATCCGATTTGGGACATCTTTTATCAGCTCGGAACAAGCAGCTTATAACCTGGAACTAGAACAAAACCAAAGCAAAGAGACTTACCTTGCTCACAGTCAAGAACAATGGCAGTCCTATTTTGATCGTATACAGCTCACACACCATGATCAACAACAATTGCGGACGTTTTATCATAATTTATATCGGGTGTTTTTATTTCCACAAACATTTTATGAAATTGATCCTAGTGGGCAAAAAATCCACTATGATACGACTAGTCGATCTATAAAACCTGGTGTTCTCTATACAAATAATGGGTTTTGGGATACGTATAAAACGGTTTATCCTCTTTATTCTTTGATTGCTGTAGAAAAATACGAAGAAATGCTGGAAGGTTTTTTGAACAGCTATAGAGAAAGTGGCTATTTGCCAAAATGGCTGTCTCCTGATGAACGTGGACTTATGCCTGGGACATTGATCGATGCGGTCATTGCAGATGCTGCTGTAAAAGATATCCGACGAGACTTGATGCCTGAATTTCTAACGGCAATGGAAAAAGGTGCTACGGTTCAAAGCAAACATCCAAATTATGGACGACAAGGAACAGAAGATTACTTGACATATGGCTATGTTCCTAATCACTACCACGAATCAGTCAATCACACATTAGACTATGCTTATAGCGATTTTTGTATTAGCCAAGTTGCCAAGGTACTAGAAGAGGAGGAAATGGCGAAGAAATATCAGCAGCAATCATTGAACTATCAAAATATCTTTGACTATGAGTCAGGATTTATGCGTTCAAAAGATAAAGATGGCAAGTTCAGAGAACCATTTTCAGCTAATCGTTGGGGACAAGATTATGCAGAAGGAAGTGCTTGGCAAAGCAGCTTTGCTGTTTATCACGATTTTTCAGGACTGATCGGAAAATATGGTGGCAGTGAGAGATATAAAGAAAAACTCATTGAGCTGTGCAATCAGCCCCCAACGTTTGACCCAGGAGGATATGGTTTTGAGATCCACGAAATGAGTGAGATGGCCGCGATAGAATTTGGACAATTAGCTATTTCAAACCAGCCAAGTTTTCACTATCCTTACTTGTTCAGTTATATAGGACAACCTGAAATGGCACAGCCACTGCTTAAACAGTTGATGACTCAGACCTTCGACGATTCTCCAATGGGTTACCCTGGAGATGAGGACAATGGAAGTATGGCCGCTTGGTATATCTTCAATAGTCTGGGATTTTATCCTGTCACGCCTGGAACCGGTGAATATGTTATCGGTATGCCATTAATTGACAAGGCTGTTTTGCTTTTGTCAAATGGAAAGGAATTGACGATTGAAGCAACGCCTAATCGGCCGCAGCAACAATTTATCCATAAAATCAAACGGATGGACAAAGAATATACGAAATTATATTTTACCCATCAAGATTTGCTGAAAGGCGGCACGATCTCTTACCAATTAGGGATCGTCCCTCACCCTAAGAAATATCAAGCAAAAGATTTGCCTTTTTCCTTATCAAACTATAATTAACAAGAGGATGTGAAAAAACTGTCCTGCATCAAGTAATAAGAACAGCCAAGCAAAAATAGCTCCTCATATTTTTCGTTTGGTTGGTCTTATTACCGCAGATGCAAGCTTTTGAACACCGTTTAGTGGAGAGGTCGTGAAAAAGCTGCCTTGCCTCAAGTAATAAGAACAGCCAAAAATTAGATTTCTAGACAATTTTTTATAAGTTATTTCATTACATTGGCTTTTTCTTTTATGATTCTCCACTGTTTTCTCGGTACTCTTTAGGGGATCTGCCGACGATTTTCTTGAATAATTTAGAGAAATACGTGGTGTTGTTGTAGCCAATCTCACTTGCTATCTCATTGATGTTTTGATTACTGTGCAAAAGCAGTTGTTTCGCTTTTTCCATACGTAAATGGTTCAAATAAGCTGAAAAACTTTTTTTCGTTTCTTTTTTGAACAGCTGTCCTAGATACATGACATTTAAATGCAGGTTTTCTGACACTTCTTTGAGTGTAAGTGGTTCTTGATAATGCTGGTGCAGGATTACGATTACTTTTTCCACATTGTCACTGTACTTTTTCTGTCTCTGATGCTTTTTGATGAATGACAGAAGTAGCTGCTGAAGTTCTTGCACCGTTTTTGCCTGATGGATTTTTTCGATTCCTTGTAAATATTCCTCATCTTCCAGATCAATTAATTCCCGTTGAATCTCCATAAACAGTAAAAAACTGGAATATCGTATATCTTCCGGCATCATGGCTGCTAACTGAAACTGTTCAAAAAAATCAGTGATCATTTTTTGAGCGACTTCCAATTGTTTATTTTGCAGCACGCGTCTGAAACTTGAAAAATCGATGGTTTGATCTTTTGTTTCTGCTTGTACTGCGTAAAAAACATGCTCGTCTTTATCTCCATAAAATTGATGCAACTGTAGATTGTCTTTCGCTTGTTGGAATGTTTCAGGGATTTTGTCCAAAGAATTTGTCTCTTCCCCGATACTAATCAGCCATTCCTGATCAGGAAAGTTTTCTTGAACAAAACAACAGAAGCCATCAACTTCATCTGCCTCCAACAACAACGTGATCAATACACGGTCTCCGTAATTTCGTTGATAGTAAAAGATTTGTTGCCGTTCTTGCAACCATCTATTGATAAGAGTATCATGAGTTCTTGGCAGTTGAATCAATACTATCCTATGCTGCTTCTCACTTATTTGTCCTATTATTTCTTCTTCACTTATTTCATCCAATTCTTCATTCAACCATTGACTGAATAACAGTTCTTGATAGATTTCTTGTTGATTTTTTTGTTCATTTTGCTGATCTAACCGTGTTTTGATTTTCTTGAGGCTTTCAACCAATTCGAACTTATTCACGGGTTTCATCAAATAATTCACGGCGCCTAATTGCATACCTCCTTTCAAATAATCGAATTCTTGGTATCCTGATAAAATCATAAATTCAAAACTATGACGTTCTTTTTGAGCCGCTTCAATAAATTCCAGTCCATTTATTTCTGGCATTGTCACATCCGTTACTACTAAATCAATCTGTTGCTGTTCAAGTACAGCTAGTCCTTCTTTGGCATTCTCTGCTGTTGCTACTATTTGAAAGCCTAAACTTTGCCAATCAATTATCTTTTTTAACCCATTCAAAATCATGTATTCATCATCTACCAATAACACTTGATACACGCTCATCCCTCCTTGAATGTAATAGAAACGGTCAGTCCACCTGTCTCATTATTCTCAAGCGACATATAATAACTGCTGCCGAAGCTGGCACGTAAACGTTCATTCACGTTTTGCAGACCGATAGATCCGTGAAGTTCCACTTTAGGATGAGACAGTTTTTCTTCAATCTGTTTTAGCCGTTTTTCAGTCATCCCTTTTCCATTATCTTTGATGATGATCCTTACCCGTTTGCCTTCCTGCAAGACTTTGACACTTAGCGCATTATCGAATCGAGTAAAATCAATACCGTGTTTAAAATAATTTTCAACTAATGGCTGGATCACAAATTTAGGTACTTCGATCTTTTCCAAATCAGGATCGATCATAAAATGATAGGCTACTCGATTAGGATAACGCATTTGATACAAATAGACATATTTTTCGCAAAAGTCCAGTTCTTCTTTTAAAGTGATCGTTTTCTCTTGATTCGTATTGTTTCGAAGCAAAGCGGAAAACGCATATACAACATCTGCTAATTCTTCACTTCCTTCGCTGATTGCATACATTCGGATATATTCTAATGTATTATATAAAAAGTGTGGATTGATCTGTGCTTGAAGCGCCCGCATATGTGCGTCTTGCTGTTTGATTTCTAATTTGTAGATGTCTTCTACAAACTGATTGATGCTATCCAACATTTCGTTGATACCGATTGAAAGTTCCTTCAGTTCATATTCCGTGTTTGTTATGTCGATCCGCGTCTCTAAATTCCCTGCTGCTGTTTGATCCATGGCCTGCATGACGATAGATACTTGCTGTGAATATCGCTTGAATGTTTTATAAAGAAAGATAAGCAATATATTGTCTAAAATAATGATACCAATGATCAGCGGGGCAAGATTTTTTCCCGTTTCGATTTTTACACTTTTTTTATCTAGTACAGCTAATATACGATAATCATCAGACAGTTCTTGGTGTTGAACAAAATTGTTTTTTTCCAGATCGTCAATCGGCAATTGTGAATTTTTCTGCAGACTCTCTGTGATGATCATTTCTTGTCTTTCAAACGTTTCTTTAGCTATTTTATTATCATGGAATGTGTATAGTCGATTTGTCGTTCCAGAAATCATGTATAAAGAGAGTCCATTGAATGACGTTAGATTTTCTAAAATCATATCTAGTTCTTTCTTTTGAAAACCAATAAAAATACTTCCTGACTCAGCTCCTCCTTGTGTGATAGGCAACTTGATATAAAAAGCGTCTAGTAATTTTGGTGTCCCCTTTTTTATTTCCCCACCTTTGTTTTCTCTAGAAGATTCATAATACTCCGGTAGTTGATTCAACACGATATATATCGCACTTAGTTCTTCATAATTTGCGTAGAGATCTTTGATTTGATTTGGGAAAGAAACTAATTCATCGGTACTGTTTTGCTGTTCGTATACATACATCAGATACTGATCTATGGGTTTTGTTAAGTAGGTCGTCACATTTTCGATCTTTTCGGAATTCCCTACAAGCTGGTTTTTGATGATCCTACTCAAGGTTGTTTTATCATTCAGCATTCTGCTTGTGCTTTGAACGGCATCACTTGTCATGTTTTCTGCCTGTTTTTGATTTTGTTCCCAAGTATGGATACTAAAAATAACGGTAGCAGTCATCGTTACACCGATCATGATAACCGCGTATTTCCGCAACAGACGATTTAGTAAGGTTCCTTTTGAAAATAGAATCCGAAACTTATTCATAACTTTCCAACTGTTTATCTAATTCTTCACGCCAGTGTGTTGTCATCGTACCATTCCAAACCGTCAAAAGACCAATGACACCAAACAGGATCAATCCTTTGAATTGCCAAGTCACGCCTAAAATTATACCGCTACCAATAATTATTTTTAGAAAAGACGAAAAGCTGGAAAAAACCGAAATAAAACTTAGCTTTAGCAGATTAGGAACAGAGATCGTATATTCACTATCTAAAATCATACTGTATTGATAAGTAGCAAATAGGCAGAGCAAGGCAAAAAGTAAAATAAAATCAATAGCTAAAAAAATGAGCCCTTTGATTTGAACAGATAAATATAAATTGTAACTCAATAAAGCAGTACCAGATAAAAATAAACTAAATAGCAGATTGCCTCTTAAAAAATTTCTTTTATATATATTCCAGCCTCTTTTTATTGTGATTTCTTTATACTCGAATCCGTACAAATAAAATAGTTCATTGACTGTTTTCCATGCCGCACCTAATCCAAAGATGATCCCGCCGGCAAATGTATATATCCAGAAATACAAGGTTAGTTTTATAACGACCCAGATCCGGATAAATAACTCTTCCAAAACCTTCCCTAACATATCTTCTCCTCCAAACATTAAGTTTATACTTTCTCATTATACAAAAAAGGTTAGACAATCAGCACCTTGACCTGATTATTAGAGAAACAAACGGACAAATAGTTCCTCATATTTTGTCGTTTTGTGAGCGAATACCGAGGGTCAGCTGATTGAACACCGTTTACCAAGAGGTTGTGAAATAGCCGCTTAGTTTCGAGTAGTAAGAAAAATTTTGTGAATATGGCTTTCCACATTTTTACATAAATTTAGCTTAATACCGAGAAACTGGCTTTTGAACACCGTTTATTCGGAACAAGAGGTTGTGACACGTCTTTTGTCACAACCCCTTTGTCTTTATTCATTATTATTCTTGTCGGAACTCATCATATTGTTTTTGCATTTCTTTCAATACCTTATCATAGCCAGCCTTGTCCAAAGCGTCTTTCAATTTCGGTAATGTTTCATCTGGATCAACAGTCCCTGTATTCAATCCATCTAAATATTGATTCATGACATTAGAAATATTACTTAATTCTGTTTTGACACTGTCAGTGTTGAAGCTGAATCCTAAAATCGGTGAAGTTTCTGCATCAGCAATCGATTGATCACGTTTGGCAATCATGTCATCCGTAATAGACTCTTGTGTATATAGAATCTTGTTGTTTCCTGTATTCCAAGCAGACATATGTGTATTTGGCTGATAACCATCTAGCAATTTGATTTTATCATCTGAACCATCGACTTTTTCCCATGCTTCTCCTTCGATCCCCCAAACAAGCCCATTCAATAATTCTGGATCACTGTTAAGCAGCCCTAGAAGCTCTACTGATTTTTCTTTATTTTTTGAAGTATTTGATACGACAAAATTTGCCATTTGTGCTTGAGCTGTAGATTTTAGTGGAACAGTAATTGCTTTTGAGACAAGTTCTTGTTTTGCTGCATTTGTCAAAATTGTATCGCCATAATCATACGGTCCTTGTGTTTCTCCACGCATTAGCCAAGTATTTCCTTCTAGTGGATAATCCTTATTGCTCGTTGCAGCGTCACTTGGAATGAGTCCTTGTTTGTACCAGCTATGCATTGTACGTAACAGTCCGATATACGTTTCATTATCGTATTGGTTGATGATTTTCGAATCATCTCCATCCAGATCAATAGCAAACGGTAACGTATTCCCTAAAGGATAATCAAAGTTCCCTTGGACTTTGAAGCCTTGTCCAATGGCAAAAGCTGCCGTGTTTGGTTCTTTTTCATGGAATTCCTTCAAGACTTTTTCTGCATCAGCGTAAGATTGGATTCCATCAATTGAAAGATCGTATTTATCTAGTAAAGCTTTGTTAAAAGTAAGTACTTGTTGAGCAAAGACATTTCCATTGACTGGGAAAGCATATAATTTTCCATTGACCAGATTTCCTTTAATATATGCTTCATCTAAATCATTATAAGCTTTTTCAGCGTACTTAGGCGCTAATTCAGTCAAATCAGCAAAGGCTCCTTTTTGGGCATTGGAAACATAGTTGTTCGCAAAGGCGATATCATAATTTTCCCCGGAAGAAATGATGACGTTCATTTTCTTTTCGTAATCGCCCCAGCCAATGTAATTGATATTGACTTTTACACCGATCTCTTTTTCGATTCGTTTGTTTGCTACTTCCATCAATTGATCGAAATTATCTGGTTTATCTCCGATTTGATACATCTGCAAGGTGTCCGAATTGCTAGCTTCTGCCTGGTCTTTAGAACCAGAACCTCCGCATGCTGCTAATGTTCCCAACAACAACGCTGAAACACCTGTAAAGGCTAGTTTCTTCCATAACTTCATTTTTCTTCCTCCTAATTTTATGATTTATATTTTTGTTTCTTTATTCTTTTACTCCGCCGATTGTTAGACCTTTGACAAAATGCTTCTGGAAAAATGGATAGCTGATCGCAATAGGCAATGTCGAGATGACTACGATCGCCATTCTGGCAGATTCTCCTGGAACTGAGGCTAATCCGCCTGTCAATTGGCTTCCTGCTCCTGAATTTTGTGTCAGATATTGAATATTACTTTGGATTTTCATCAAAAGATACTGTAGTGGAACTAGCTTATCATCTTGGATGTATAGTAAAGCATTGAACCAGTCATTCCAGTAACCCAATGCGGCAAATAAACTGATTGTCGCAATACCTGGAACAGCTAACGGTAAAACGATCTGAACAAATATTCGCAGTTCGCTAGCTCCATCGATCCGTGCCGATTCAATAATCGAATCAGAGACCGAACGTTTAAAGAATGTGCGCATCACAATAATATTGAAGGGACTGACAGCCATTGGCAAGATCAATGCCCAAATCGTATCTTTTAACTGAAGAAGATTTGTCATAACAAGATAATTGGCCACCATCCCTGGTGAGAACAACATCGTAATCAAACAAAAAACGGTAAAAAAACGACGGAATGGAAAGTTTGACCGTGAAATCGCATAAGCATATAAAGAAGTAGCCGTGCTATTGATCAGTGTACCTAAAACAGTAACAAGTACAGTGACGAAAAGCGCTTGGAAAATTTTATCCTGCATCTGGTCGAACAAGTACGTATAACCAAATATACTGAACTTTTCTGGCCAAAAACTGTACCCGTGAGTCGACAATATGGACTCATCGGTAAAAGAGATGGCGATAACAAATATAAATGGCAAAATACAGGAAATAGCAAAGAGTGCAATCATTATATTAGAGAAAAAATTAGCCGTCTTATTGAAAGAGCGGACTTGGACTCTCTCCACTTTCTTTTTTTTCATTTTTTTCCTCCTTAGAATAATGCAGAATCGCTATCAAAACGTCGGGCGATCGTATTTGTGATCATCAACAAGACAAAGCCGACAACTGATTGGTAAAGTCCTGCAGCAGCCGTCATACCAAAATCTCCTGTGGATGTCAGGCCATTGTAGATATACGTATCCAAAACTTGAGTCACATCATATAATGCACCGGAATTCCTAGGAATGTTATAAAACAGGCCAAAATCAGCTCGGAAAATGTTTCCTACGGCTAAAATCGTTAAAATCGTCATTAGTGGAATAAGTTGTGGTATCGTCACATGTTTGATCTGCTGCCATTTGCTAGCTCCATCAACCATAGCAGCTTCATAATAAGTCGGATCGATTCCCATAACAGATGCAAAGTAAATAATGCTGTTATAACCAATCCCTTTCCATGTACCAATGAACACCAAGATAAACGGCCAATATTTCGGTTCATTATACCAATTGACAGCTTCTCCTCCATGTCCAGTGATCCACTGATTGAATATTCCTTTGTCGGGACTTAAAAAAGCGTAAACAAAGTAACTGATAATGACCCAAGATAGAAAATAAGGTAGTAAGGACATCGTTTGATAAACTTTAACGAGTCGTTTATTTCTCAACTCGCTCATAATGATTGCAAATACGACTGAGATCAGCAGATTCAAAAGGATAAATGCTACATTATATAAAATTGTATTTTTAGTGATGAGAAATGCTTGATCCGAAGAAAATAAAAATTTGAAATTTTCCCAACCCACCCAAGGACTTTCCCTCAAGCTAGCCAAGAACCCATCTGCTGAAATATGAAAATTTTTGAATGCTACGACATTCGCCATTACAGGTATGTAAAAGAAAAAAATCATCCAAAGCATACCCGGTACAGCCATCAGGACAAGTGCTTTATAACGCCATAGATTCATAAAAAAATGATTGAACCCCTTTCGTTTTTTCATCTAAAAACCCCTTTCGATTCATTCGCAACGCAATTATAGCGCTTTCAATAATGAGAATAAATAAACAAAGTATAGGGAAAATGAAACAAAGTATAGGAGAGGTTGTGAATTCAGCGTTTTGTCCTGAGTATTAGAGAAAAAAACGGGAAAATAAGTTCCTCATATTTTGCCGTTTTTTGAGCTAATACCGAGGGTCAGCTGATTGAAC
>ERZ1026931.621-NODE-621-length-14594-cov-4.640209_pt1 | contig 14594 bp, 13 predicted proteins | sample MGYA00519253_ERZ1026931 | MGnify/ENA primary metagenome ERZ1026931 (study PRJEB26926, sample SAMN06164831) | human gut metagenome | biome: ENVO:00009003; feature: ENVO:2100002; material: ENVO:00002003 | host: Homo sapiens | place: USA | collected 2012 ... | reverse complement strand
TCTTAAATTAGATTCAAAATTTACTAAAGATCCCATATCAGCAAAAATGATGATTTCTGTCGATTCAAAGTCAGCTATCGTTTTTTTTATGGCATCATAAGTTTGCTTTGGTGTACTGTGTAAAGGCATGTCAACAGGGACAATAATTTCTTTGGAAAGAAGACTATTCACAGTATGTGCAATTTCAGATGCGACGCGCTCGCCGTGGGCACATACAAGAATACTGACATTTTTACTATTTGTTTTATTTTCTACTATGGAAGAAACGATAAGACTCAATGAATGGATTTCATTTTGAGAAAAAATGATCTTCTTTTTTTGTTCTAACTGCTTGACGATTTTACGTGTAACTTGCATAACATTAGCAGGTAGCTTCTCTGTTGTTTTGATCTGGCTGAAAAATATATCGTTTTGTTGAGTGTGGCTGTGAATATATAAAGCAAAAGCAGTACTGACATTTTTATCTAGGATGATGCCTAAGGTGTTATATAAAATATCTGATATTAATAAGACAATGCTTTTTATATCATCGTTCAATAAAAAGGTGAAATGATCATTTCGCAATCGCTCTTTAGCGATTTCTTGTGAATAATCATTAAATGCTTGTGTAATTGAACGGGGGCTATTGGAATAATTCTTAGTAAAAAAATTTACAAAATCATAGCTGGCGATTGTTTTTCTGTCTTCATCCAATGTGGTATCAAAAATAAATGGCTTTACGCCAACAATCGTTTCGATTTCTTTTTTGTCAGCTAGATTTATTTTTATTAAGGATGATAAAACTGTAGGTGGAAAGAAGTCTTGCGTAATCAGAACTTCTTTTGAATTGTTTTTTTTCTTTTCTAATAGAGCACGAGCTACAGATAATTGAATGTCACTTTTCAATTGACCGATGTTTCCGAGCGGGGTATAAGCCAACAATGCTTGAATCGCATCTGGCTGTACGATTATTTGAGAACCAATTTTTTCTGTTTCTTTGTTATATAAGAATGATATGAGATCCAATCTTTCGGCAATGCTTCTTTCTTGAAAGTTTGGAAGTTGGATCATGACAGGGATTCTACGCTTAAATGTTTCTAATAATGCTGAATTCGGAGGCTCTGTAGTTGCCGTGATCAGCAATGTTGAAGCGTAGCGCTTATTGACAGAATCACCTAGTTTATAGAACTGATTTTTATCGATAAATTGAAAAAGCATCTCCTGTCCTTCTGGAGGCAAGCGATGGACTTCATCAAGAAACAAAATTCCTCCATTAGCAGCTTCTATCAATCCTACTCTATCGGCATCTGCTCCAGTGTACGCTCCTTTGACATTTCCAAATAAGTGACTTAGCAATAATTGCGGATTGCTTGCATAGTCGGCGCAATTAAGAACAGAAAAATTTGCTTTTTCGTTGAAAATATTTTCTTGTTTTCCATAATCAAATATTTGCTAACAGAATTTGAAAAAAGAGAGAAAGGAAAAGAAATATTCCTTTTTACAGATAGTGGCTGTACGTATCAATTCTATGAACGACGTGGATTTGAAAGACTAAAGGAAAAAATTAGCAAGATAAAAATCTTAGATAAAGAAATAGATCTCCGATGTATGCTGTACAGGAAAATCATTCAATGAAAATTTCGATAGAAACGACAATAGTTGGCAAGATCACTTTTAGTGAGTCTTCTTGCTAACTATTTTTTGTAGTGTATTCTACCAAAAGAAAACCGCCTTTTTGACTAAACTTGATAGTGGTCAATTTTTTATGATGGATAAGTCTCTATACTTAGTCTCGTAAGAACGAAAAGGAAAAGAGGGAGAAAGATGAAATTTCAAAAGTGGATCCAAGAGCACCGAAATCATATCACCGCCTTATCAGCTGTGTTGATTATTTTTGGTTTTATCGGAAAATTTACTGGATTTGTCTTGTTCTATAACATTGCTCTAGCCATAGCTTCTATTATTGCGGTCATACCTATTATGATCCATGCGTATCAGGCAGTGAAAGTCAAAGTTATCTCAATTGATTTACTCGTTACTATTGCTGTGCTTGGTGCCTTTATGATCGGAGAATACAAGGAGTCAGCTATCGTTACATTCTTGTTTTTGTTTGGTAGTTATCTGGAACAAAAAACATTGACCAAAACGCGGGAATCAATCAAGGCTTTGACCGAGATGGCCCCATCGACTGCTAGTGTTGTCCAAGAAGATGGAACGACTGAAGAAGTGGAAATCGATGACGTGGAAGAAGGCGATATCGTCTTAGTAAAAACTGGTGGAGCTATTCCTGTGGACGGTCGAGTCATTGACGGAAAAGGTTATGCGGATGAAGCCGCAGTGACTGGTGAATCACGACAAGTCGTCAAAATCAGTGGAGATGAAGTCTTCTCTGGAACGATTTTAGCAGATGGCTACGTGACGATTGAAGCAACTAAGGTCGGAGATGATACGACCTTTGCCAAAATTATCGAATTAGTAGAAGAAGCACAAGATACCAAATCCCATGCGGAAAAATTCATTGATCGATTTTCTCAGTATTATACTCCAACCGTTTTACTTGTTGCGTTGCTTGTTGGTCTGATCAGTCGTGATTTTCGTTTAGCAATCACTGTTTTGGTTCTTGGTTGTCCTGGCGCTTTAGTCATTGGTGCGCCTGTTTCGAATGTAGCAGGAATCGGTAATGGAGCAAAACGGGGCATCTTAGTCAAAGGCGGTGAAGCAATGGATACTTTTTCCAAAATCAATACTTTTGTCTTTGATAAAACCGGTACATTGACCAAAGGAACTACTGCTGTATCCACTATCAAGAACTATACAGAGAATGAAGGGGACAGCTTAGCTTTAGTGGCTCGATTAGAAACGTTATCCGATCATCCTCTGGGGCGCGCCGTGATCCATTATGTTCAGGAGAAAGACATTGATTTTCAACAATTAGCAGTCAAAGATAATCAGACAATCAAGGGACAAGGAATCACAGCTGAGATTGATGGTCATGCAGTTTGTGCGGGCAACACCAAATTGATTGCCGCTCACAAACTTTCTCTTACACCAAAGCAAGTACAAGATTTACATCAATTACAACAAACAGGCAGCTCAGTCATTATTGTAGCAATCGACAAAAAAATCACTCAAATCATTGGTGTGTCAGATGTGATTCGACCAGAAGTCGCTGAACAATTAGCTAAGTTGAAACAAGCAGGAGCAAAACAGTTAGTGATGCTGACAGGTGATAATCAGATGACTGCTGATTATGTAGCTGATATGTTAGGCATTGATGAAGTCCATGCTGAATTATTACCAGACGAAAAGGTTCAATTTGTGAAAAAATACCAAGAACAAGGATTGCGCGTTGCTTTTATTGGAGATGGAATCAATGATTCTCCCTCTTTGGCTGCGGCTGATATCGGGATTGCTATGGGATCAGGAACGGATGTCGCTATCGAAACGAGTGACGTTGTCTTGATGCAATCTAGTTTTGGATCGTTGGTTCATGCCTACCGTTTGGCTAAGAAAACTGTTTTGAATACCCGTGAAAATGTAGTGATTGCCATTGGTGTCGTCTTATTTTTACTCATCGGCTTATTTGCCGGGTTTATTTACATGGCTAGTGGGATGTTCGTTCACGAAGCTAGTATCTTGATCGTTATCTTTAACGCGATGCGCTTATTGTATTTTGGACACGAAAGCAAAGAAGAAAAATCGTAAAACTTGATAAGAATCAATTTTTTTATGGAAGCTGTAATCTAGAATAAGACTATCAAGAAAAAGGAAGGAAGAACTACGATGAAAAAAATGATTATGCAATTAGATACACTAGCTTGTCCAAGCTGTATGCAAAAAATAGAACATGCGGTTTCTCAACAGCCTGGGGTAAGCAATACGAAAGTTTTGTTTAATGCGAGCAAAATCAAAGCAAACTTTGATCCAGATGAAGTCCACCCTGAACAATTAGCTGCAGTTGTGGAAAAATTAGGTTATGAAGTCCAATCAACAAAAGTAAAAGAGGCGTAAATCAATGAATATAGTGGAAGAAAAATTTGCTCAAGAAACAAAACAAGCAGATATCGACCATCATAAACCAACTGCTGGCGCCATGGTGGGGCATGTATTAGCAAATTTTAAATTAGAAGAAATGAAATTGATCCAAGCACAATTATATGTTTTGGGTACATCTTCGCAAGAATTAAGTACCCTTTTTTCAGAATATGCTGATCAAGAAGCGAGATGGTTCAATAAAATCTCACATGAGTTAGTGATTGAAAATGAAATCGTTCCGTCTACTTTAGAAGAAGTCATGCGTTATGGAAAAATTTACGAACATGGTCAAAATAAATATTTACCAGCCTCAACAATGTTGGAAAACTTTGCAAAAGATTTTGATTTCCAAAATATGTTTATCACACGGGCAATCAAGTTAGCTGAAAAAGAAGAAAAATATGGCTTGCAACAATTACTCGTTGAACTTTTAAGTTTCAATAAAGAAATCATCTACCAAGTACAAAGACTCCAAGGAAAAACTGTCCGACAAGATTTGGATGAGGAAGACGATGATGACTAAAAGTCTATGTTTCTTCAAATACAAATATAAAGCGTGAGGTAAATTGGAAAATCACGAAGATTAAAATAAAAAAAGCACCCGCTGATGTTGTCTGTAAGACATCAGCGGGTGCTTCTTAGTTTTTAAAAGGTTTAAAAGATGGATGAGAAAATACAAAAAATCAATAAAATCACATTGCTTATTTGATAGAATAAAGAAGTGGGAGTAATCGAAAGGAGTATTTTAATTGAAAAAAAGGATTTTAGTAACAATTGGTCTAGCTTTTTTGTTAGCTGGTTGTACCAACGGGAATGAATCGAAAAAAGAATCAACAAAAGAAACAGCGAAAGCAACAATTGCAACTACTACAACAACTAGCACAGAGAGCAAGTCAACTGTAGCAAGTACAGAAACAGCAGATACCTCTACTTCGTCAGAGTCTTCCAAAACGACTGAAACAACTCAAACATCTACTTCAAGTTCTTCTGTAGAGGCTTCATCTTCAGAAAGCAGCGAACAAGTCGAACAAATACTGTGGAATGCAGACAAATCCGCACAATTAGAGGCATTTATGGCTACATGGGGCCAAACAATGGGACAACAATACAAAAGCTATACGAATCAAATGAGTGTGGACTTATATGGTCTTAAAGTCCCTCAAGTTATTTTGAACGGGGAGTGGAAGATGGCTATTGGTGGAGTGCCTGTTTCTGCAGAATGGTCAGAAAGTGGGACAGGTCAAGCAGATTATCAAATCACAGCCGTCTATTCCGATGCAGAGACAGAACCATATCTGAAAAAGCACGTCTATCTATTCGGGTTTCAGCAAAATCAGCCAAAAGTATTGGTGACACAACAAAATCAGGGGAATCCCGATAATTATCTTTACTTTAACGAGACAGCGAATAATGAATTGAAAAATGGCTTTAATCAAATCGTTTATGGGTAAGTAAACCAGTGAGAGTGAGAGAAAGAAGAGACTCAGTGGAAAATATTAATTGATTGCTATGTCTAAGAATTAAGATGAAGGATGAAATTTCTAGTTTCGTCCTTCATCTTAGTTACGTTTTACTTGGATAACTTTAATAATAACGATAAATAGTTTTCTTTCGACTTCTTTAGAGATTGAATAAACCCTCCAATACTAAAATTGAATGTTGCAAGAGCATGAATTGCCAATTGTATTGTTAGAATTTTTAGAAAATTTCACCTTTAGTTTCTTTGCATAAAATGATACAATGATTGTTAAAATTGTGAAAGGGTGGTCATTTGTTAGAGAAGTTTTTGGATATGTCGTTAGTTCAACGTATTGTTGTTGGTATTTTAGTCGGAATATTGTTTGGTATCTTTTTCCCCACATGGACATTTATTTCAATATTGGGAACGTTGTTTGTCAGTTGCTTGAAGGCAATCGCACCTCTCCTGGTTTTTTTCTTGACGATGGCGTCAATTGCCAAGCATAAAATTGGGAATAAGACATTCGTGAAGCCTATTTTGATCTTATATTTAGTGGGAACATTGCTTTCTGCACTTGTAGCAGTTATTGTAAGTTCAATTTTTACTGTTCCTATTACTTTACAAGAAACAGTATCTGAAAAAGCACCGCAAAGTTTGGAAAGTGTTTTATCTACTATGTTGACGAATGTCACACAAAATCCTGTTCAATCTCTTATTGATGCGAATTACCTTGGCGTCTTATTCTGGGCTGTATTGTTGGGACTAGCTTTTCGAGCACGTTCAGAATCGACAAAAGAGTTGGTGGATCAGATATCTATAGCGTTGTCACAAGTCGTACAAGTGATTATTGCATTTGCTCCGATAGGGATTTTAGGATTGGTTTATCAATCAATTGCTACGACTGGAATCGCTGGATTGGCAGAGTATCTGCAGCTTTTACTTGTTTTGATCGGTACGATGCTGTTTGTCGCATTAGTTGTGTACCCATTCCTCACGTTTTTGTTTATTAAAGAAAATCCCTATCCATTGATTTTCTTTTGTTTGAAAGAAAGCGCACTTCCCGCTTTCTTTACCCGAAGTTCTGCCGCAAATATCCCGATAAACATGATGTTGGCTGAAAGATTGAAATTGACAAAAGAGTCTTATTCCATATCGATCCCGTTAGGTGCTACGATCAATATGGGCGGTGCCGCGATTACCATTTCCTTGATGACGTTGACTGCTGTACATTCTTTAGGGATTGAAGCACCTTTTGTTTTGAAAGTCCTTTTATGTATTTTGTCTGCTTTAGCTGCTTGTGGAGCTTCAGGTGTTGCGGGCGGTTCACTGTTATTGATTCCATTAGCATGTAGTTTGTTTGGTATCTCTAATGATGTCGCGATGCAAATCGTCGGTATTGGATTTATTATCGGTGTTATCCAGGATTCAATGGAAACTGCCTTAAATTCGTCAAGTGATCTGTTGTTTACTGCAATAGGAGAGCTAGGCGCGCGTAAAAGAAGTGGGGAAAAAATCAAATTGAAAGATTGTTTAGATGGATTAAGTGAACGTTGAACGTTAGATATTTAGTATTTTTAAAATGATTCGAGTTTTTAATGAGTTATATAGATGTTCGTGTAAATAGAGGTTTCTGTTAAATCAAGACAAAGTCGTTTATAATAACAATTAAAAGCATAGGTAATTGTTATTGGAGGCGTATCATGGATTTTTTACGTAAATTTGGTTTTTTCTTTTTATTATTAGGCGTGCTGAGTGATTTTTTGACTCCGTACGTATTAGGATTGTATTATCCTGAATTAGATCAAATGAAGAGCGTGATCAGTGTATTTGGAGAGGTTTCCAGTCCTGTAAGAAAAGCGTTTCTTATTTGGTCTGTGGTTTCAGGGATCTTTTTCATCCTGTCATTGCCTGCATTGTATGCTGCATTTGTAAGTACATCTCGTGTGTTAGCTACCCTAGTTACAGCAGCCATCGCGTTCTATGGTATAGGTGATTGTATCTTTACAGGTTTGTTCAGTATCAATACCCATGAATCTTCGTGGAATGTCTCGACATGGGTCCATAATATCGGATCAGGTTTAGGTTACAGTGGTTTTTTATTGTTTCCAGTTCTTCTTTTCTTGATCTATCGAAAAAATGGGCAAATGGACGTAAGCCACTTATACCTTGGACTGTCTGTGATCAGTTTGCTTTTTGCGGCGATTTATGGACTGGCAAGAATTCCTTCTATAAATTCTTGGCCATTACTGAATAAAATAGGTTTTTGCCAAAGAATCAGTTTTTTCTTTAATTATGTGCCCATTGCCTGGTTGAGTATCTTGCATCTCAAACAGTAAAACTTGAGCCGTCAAATTGAACAGTCAGCGGACATTTCGTCCGTCGGCTGTTTTTTTGTTTTTCTGAAATATAGTTCCATAATTTTCTTGTATAGCTTCTGTTTTAGCGTATATTAACTGAGAAAGAGCAGTGTATGATTTCTCAGGTTATTTTAATCTTTTATTTGGTCTAGTTCTCCTTATAAGAAAAAATTATAGTGAATATAGAAGGTGATGGAAATGAGTGTAATACAATATCAAGAAAGCAAACTACGAAGAGTAGCGATCCTGAATAGATTGTCCAATTTCGAGCATGTAAGCTACCGGCAACTTTCTGAAGAATACTATGTTTCCAGAAGCAGTATCGCAAATGATATTTCTTACATCAAATATGTATTTGCGAAAGAAGGGTTGAATCTCAGTTTTGATCGTTTCGGGACATATTTTGAAGGAAATGAAATACAGGTTCAGAAGGTACTGAAGCGTATGATCCTGAATCATTTTGATGAATTGGAGATCGTAAGAGAAATAGTGGATCGAAAGCTTCTAGCAATAGTCGAACGATCTTTTCGCGAGAGCATTGCAGACAAGCAAATTGAGATACCAGAAAGCTACTTTTCAAGTATCATTGTTTCGATCTTATTGATGATTCAGCGTTCAAGAGAAGGGAAGAAAATCAGTTTAAAAGGTAAAAATCAATATGGAAAGTATTTTTTAGAATTCAACAAATATCCCCTCGTTTGTGAATTGCTGCATCAGTTAGAGGAACAGCGTATTTACCAATTTTCGCAAGAAGAAGTACAGTATTTGACTTATGTTATTGTGGGAAGTGGTTTACGCTTTTTCATGAAAAATGAAACGATTCCTTTGGTATTTCGAGAAAAAATCCGGCAATTGATCCAAAAAGTGAGTAGAGGCATTCAGATAGATCTTACCCAAGATAGTCGTTTAGAAGAAGATCTGCTTGTACATCTGTATCAGTTGCTTTTACGTATTGAAGCTCAAACGACCATCGTAAATCCTTTGATAGATGAGATAAAACAAAATTATCCTTCTTTGTATGGTGTTGTCTGGTTTGCGTTAAATGATTTTCGCTGGCCTTATCAAGTAAGCTTGTCCGAAGATGAAGTAGGTTTTGTAGCTATCCATTTCCAAGCAGCAATCGAGCGTGTCAAACGATTAAATAGACTCTTATTCGTATGTCCCAATGGCATGGGAACCAGTTCATTTGTTTCTGCAAAAATCAGAAGAATCTTACCTGATATCGATAGTATCGAAACAGCATCTGTCGATAAATTGAACAGACTAGATTTGTTTGACGTAGATTTGATTATCTCCACTGTCGATATACCTAAACAAATTAGACCAGTAGTAAGAATTTCGCCAATGGTTACTGCTAGAGATATGAAACGTATCATGAATCATTATATCGATCTGGTCATAGATAACGAACAAATAAATATCGAAGGCTCGATATCTGAAAAAGTGAAACATCTTATTTCCTCTAATGTCTATTTTGATCACTTTGATTCAAAAGAAGCTGCTATCCGTTTTTTGGTTGATCAGCAACAGTTTGAGAATGAAGATTCAAAACAGCGATTTCTCCACTCTATTTTTGAGCGTGAGGAGATCCAATCAACATACTTGGAGAATGGTTTTGCTATTCCTCATGGCAATCCTAATGTCGTTAAACAAACTTCGGTTGCTGTATTGATAGCAGACAAGCCATTTTCATGGGGATATCAAAAGGCAGATATCGTTGTTCTGCTAATGATCCGAGAAGAAGATGTGAAAGAAGTCGAACCTGTGATGAAAATGGTCATGCAAGGAATAGAGGATAAAAATTGGTTTATTTCAAAAATGTTGGAGGTCAGAGAATGAGTACTATCAATAAATTGCTGCCGAAAAATCAAATCCAAGTAATAGAAACGGCTGAAAATTGGATTAAAGCAGTCGAAATCGCTAGTAATCCATTATTAAAAAACAAAATGATAACGCATACGTATTTAGAAAATATGATCAGAAGTGTAGAAGAAAATGGACCATATATGGTGTTGGCTGATTATTTTGCGCTGATGCACGCAAAACCAGGTCTTGGAGTAAACGAGCAAAGTATGAGTCTTTTAGTCGTAAAAGATGCCGTAGATATGAAAGGGAAACCAATCCATATTTTTTTGGTTTTAGCTGCCAAAAACCACGAAAGCCATCTGGAGAGATTAAAAGATATCATGGAAATATTTATGGACAATGAAAAATATCAAACGATTTTATCAGGAAATAAAGAAACAATCATTCAGTTATTTGCGTAAGGAGGAAGAAAAATGAAAATTTTAGCAGTATGTGGATTTGGTGTGGGGAGTTCTATGGTTTTGAAAATGTCTCTTGATAAAGTAATTAAGGAGCTTGGTTTAAAGGCGACAGTGGAAAATACAGATTTATCCACTGCCAAAGCAACGATGGCAGATGTTTATTTTACAAGTCATGAATTACTTCCAGAACTAAAAGCTTCTGTAAAAGCGCCTGTTTATCCTATTAAAAAGTATATGGATACTTCAGAAATAAAGGCGCAATTGGAACAATATCTAGCTGATAAGGGGGAATAAAAGAATGAATTTCATTAGTGAACACATCTTGAAGAATCCGCCCGTCTTGTTAGGTTTGATTGCGATGCTCGGGCTAATCATCCAGCGAAAATCATTTTCAGAAACGGTTAAGGGAGCTTTGACTGCTGCATTTGGTATGGTTGCTTTGACCGCCGGTGTCAATATGCTGGTCGGAACGATTTCTCCAATCAATATAGCTGTCCAAACACAGTTGGGTGTAGAAGTGACAGAAGGACTATCTGATGTGACGTTTACTGCAGAATATGGCGGGACGGTCGGATTAGCTATGTTTTTAGGATTGGTTATCCATTTATTGATTGCTCGGTTTACACCTGTGAAGACGATCTTTTTAACAGGTCATATGCTTTGGTGGTTTCCTTTCGTATTTGTAGCAGCTGGTGTGGAAGCAGGGCTGTCAGGGGGAGCACTGATTGGAATCAGCGGAATTTTATCGGCTTGTTATTGGTCTTTCATGCCTTGGATCATGCGCAAATATGTCTGGGATGCTACGGGAGATGATTCTTTCCTGATCGGTCATCCAACGGGTGTTTTGTCTTTAGTTTCAGGATTTGTAGCAAAACGAGTAGGAAATAAAGAAAAATCGACAGAAGATATCAAAGTACCTGAGAATCTTTCATTTTTCCGAGAAATCTCAATTACAGGTGCACTAGTCATGTTCTTGATGAATACCGTAGTTGGGATCATCGCACCTGTTTTAATACCAGAAGGGGATAATCTCCTGATGTTTTCGATTGAAGCAGGGTTGAATTTTGGTGCAGGACTACTCATTATGCTATATGGTGTCCGACTACTGATCAATCAAATCATTCCAGCGTTTCAAGGGATTGCAGAAAAAGTCGTACCGGGAGCGAAACCAGCATTTGATGTGCCTATTTTATTCAATTATCGACCAAATGCAGTGATTATCGGTTTTATCGTGGCAATGATCACTTCTACGATTTTAGTTGTTTTGGCGAATTCATTCCATCTATTCGGTGTGTTGCTTGTGCCATTAGTAATCACAAGTTTTTTTGAATGTGGTGGTGCAGCAGTCATCGGTGAAGGTCAAGGTGGCTTTCGTGGAGCGGTTGTCGGAACAATCGCAGCTTCATTTGTCATGGTCATATTAGCGGGTTTTTCAGCTATTGTTTTTAGTACGACAATCCAAAGCTGGATATTGATTTTCGGCGGAAATGATTTGTCGTTATGGGGAATGATCGGTAGAGGATTCAGCGGTTTGTTTGGAGGGTTCTAGATGTTCAAATATATGGATAAAATCAAACAGTTATTAGATTTGGTTGAAAAGGAAGAAAAAAAGTCAATCAAAGAAGCAATCGATGTATTGACCCAAGCGAATCTGCAAAAACGTTCGGTCTATATTTTTGGTGCTAGTCATGCTGGTATCTTAGCGGAAGAGATGTATTATCGGGCAGGTGGGATGATGACCATCAATGCTATCTTTGGTCGAGAAGTGATGCTAGATCGTTCCCCTATCACCTTTACCAGTCAAATGGAACGTTTAGAAGGATATGGAACGAACTTAGCAAAAACAGTTTCATTTAAAGATCAAGATATATTGATCCTTCACTCGGTATCGGGAAGAAACCCAATCATTATTGATTTAGCGTTAGCTGCCAAAGCGAAGGGCGTAAAAATCATTAGTTTGACGAATGTCCAATATTCACGATCGGTGACTAGTCGTCATTCATCAGGGAAACGATTGTTTGAGGTTTCTGATATAGTTATCGATAACCATGGGGATATAGGAGATGCTTGCTGTGAGCTGAAAGGTATCGTACAAAAAGCCGGTCCTTCCTCTACTGTAATCGGTGCAGCCATCCTCAATACGATCATCGTGGAAGTTTGCGAACAGCTTATTGCAAATGGGATAAAACATCCTCCTATATTTTATTCGGCGAATTTAGATGGGGGCGATCTGCGAAACGCAGAATTATATGAGGAATATAAAGAAGTGATTCATTATGAATTCATGTAATTCATAATGGCAATTTATCTTTTAGAATATAAGTGAAATAAAAAGGGACTGCGACAATGTACCGACCCCCAAAAGTTAGACCAAAAAATCTAACTTTTGGAGGTCGGTATTTTTTATGGCTAAGTATACTTTTGAACTTAAATTAAAGATCGTTCATGATTATTTGGATGGTAAAGGCGGAAGTGATTATCTGGCAAAGAAGTATTCCATTAAGGCTCCATCACAAGTGAAGCGCTGGATCAATGCCTATCAAGAATTTGGTGAAGAGGGTCTAGTAAGAAAGCGACAAAAGAAAAAATATTCTGTTCAATTTAAGCTGGATGCGATAGAGTTATATCTAACAAGTGAGCTGTCCTATCGTGAAGTTGCCCACTTCTGACACAATTTCTTGAATTATTTAAAAGAAAATCGTTTTTTCAAGATAATAGTGAATAAGAAGATGATCCATCCAACGATAGTGAGTATCCAACCTGTCGTTAAACCAGGTGTATGATAGATCAGTTTGATTTGATGATTACCTGGATTGAGGAGTAATCCTGTATACATATAATTCGATTGGATAATTGGTATTTTCTTTCCGTTATCATAAGCAGTCCATCCTTTTTCATAAGGGATGGTTAATAAAAGCAGTTTTTCTTTTTCCAGATTTAGTTCACCAGATACTTCATTTGCCGAAAAATGAACATTCTGAAGTGTGTTTTCCCTTAATTTAGCTATTTCCGTACTTAATTGACTATAGTCACGCGTATATAACTCAATAGAATCAAATGTATAGACTCCTTGATTTCTAAAGCTGACTTGAATAGTTTGATTAGGTTGCACTGCCCCTAAATTAAGTAAGGAATTTTTGATTCCTACGTACCATCCTTGATATTGATTTCGAAAATTAAACTCTTTTGACAGTTGTCCATAAGTTACTTTTAAATACGTGGCAGTCTCAGTTGGAAGAAATAATCCTGGTTGTGTATTAGGATAATTTATTCCCTTAAACCGTAGAAACAAATAATTATTTGTCAAATCAGATGGAGCGTCTACAGAGAACGTAACAGTTGCATTGTTCTTAGAAACGATATACTGATTTCCTTTTATCTCTACTCCATCCGTTTGCTGTATATGATCGTTCAGTTTTTTGATTCCTTTATCGGTAATCTGATTTTTCTTTAGACCAGAGATATCTTTATTTATAATAACACTTTTTGTCATACTATCCATAATAGCTAATGAACTAGTTTGAGTATCATTTTGTTTGATATAGGAATCGTACGTATAGCCAAAAGGTAGGAAATTTGTATTCTGATAGATTTCTACATCTTGACCATTTTTATTGATTGTTTGTAAATAAGTATAACCAAAAGGAATATCTTGATTAGTGTCAGTTTTTAGTTTTGCGTAATATTTGCTATTTGCTAAAGTGCCTAATTCTGCACGACTATCTAGCCCATAATATTCATAGTCACTGTTGATATTGTTCTCAATAGACTTATTGAAGGAAAAAATATTTTTATTTGCTAAACTAAAATAAAAATTCGTACTATTTATTCCCCTTAACAAAGCATTGTTTTCTTCGGAACGAGGATTTCCAGTTTTAGACAATTCATACCGAGACCAGTCAGTATCTTTATTGATAATATCTGAGATAGCTGAACTTTTTGGTGCCCAATAATCATTTTCTACGATATTTTTATCAGTATAACTGTTAATGATAAGGGGATTGATTTTGATATTTGTTTGAAAGGCTCCATAAACTAGAGCATTCAAAAATACCAGTATACTCAACGCGATTTTTGTTTTTTTTGAATTAGCAAACAATAAAAAGATAGTTGAATAGAGCAACAGGAAGATCAAACCGATATAAGGCGGTACATTTCGCTTATAGTTTGCAAAAGTGAAAAGGATAAAGAAAAAGAAAACAATAGAAGAAATATGCACAAACCGTTTTCTTTTTGATAAATCAGTTGCGGATTCAACTAAAACAGGTAAGTATTTTGCTGTTAGAAAAGCCCAAAAGAATGCATAACCAAACATCCAACGATTCGTGCTATAAGAGAATCCGTTGAAAAGACTACCAAAAAATGGAAAGAATAAGAAAATAGTCAACAAGCTAATGGCTAAAAGATCAAGTCTTGCATAATTATTTTTTTGCTTAGAACGATATAAAATCTGTCTCTTATACACATCTCCGAGCCCACGAGACTACGCTGCATCTC
>ERZ1026931.606-NODE-606-length-14905-cov-4.147138_pt1 | contig 14905 bp, 13 predicted proteins | sample MGYA00519253_ERZ1026931 | MGnify/ENA primary metagenome ERZ1026931 (study PRJEB26926, sample SAMN06164831) | human gut metagenome | biome: ENVO:00009003; feature: ENVO:2100002; material: ENVO:00002003 | host: Homo sapiens | place: USA | collected 2012 ... | reverse complement strand
GTCTGACCTCTACATACCCCTCCAGCGGCAGGTAAGACTCCATCGACAGGGTTACGGGAGAGACATTTCCTTTTACTCTCATTTCTGACTACCTCCTTTAATTTTCTGATTTTGACTGTATCGTAATATTTCTTTTTCATACCGAGCGAGTCAGTATGCTTGAAACAGGAACACCGTGACAGGAAACCTGCCGCCATACGGAACGATACGACTCCGTTTCGTTTTTGGATTTTCCGAATGTGGCGGCTTTGTCGCATAAGAGCGAGAGCGCGTCTTTTTCGTATGGTCGTGGTTCTGATACCGAAACAGCGACCTACAAAGTCAATCTTTCGTCCTCTACGGTGCTGTCTGCTCTTGCAGTTTCGTTGAATACGAAATAACTGGTAATCGTGCTTTATCTCCAAGCCGAGTTTTCCGACAAACTCCATGACCGCGTACATGGCTTTTCGGAGCTTCCGCTTATTATTGTCAATCAAGACTAAATCATCGGCGTAGCGGACATAATAGCGTATACCGAGAGTTTGCTTGATGAAATAATCCAACGACTGTAGATAAAACTCCGCAAGCCACGGCGAGGTATAATTCCCGATGGGTATACCGTGTCCGGGAGAGCTATGGTACGAGTCGATTACCAAATGGATAATACCAAGTGCCTTTTTGTCCTTGATTTTCCGCTGTAAATGTTCCTTGAGCTTGTCGTGCGGGATTGACGGATAGAACTTGTGAATATCCATCTTCACGCAGTATTTCGCGTGTTTGATGTCTCGCATGGTCGCTCGTTCCACTCCTTTGGCGGCGCGGTCAATCCCTCTGTTGGGGATATTAGCACAGCTCCAATAATAGGAAGATTTCATAATGAGCGGCTGTAGCACCTGCACAATAGCGTGATGGGCGCATTGGTCGGGATAGAACGCAGGAATCTGTAACTCCCTCTCTTTCCCCGACAGACCGTCCTTTATGATACGAGTCCGATACGGTGAGGTGAAATCCAAACGAACCAACCGCTCAGACAGGTCTTTCGCGTAGAAATCCAAATTATCCATGACTTTTTGAGCATTTCTGCGCTTTTTCTTGTGCTTTGCGGCATTGATGATAGCCAGTCTGCAATTTTCTTCTGAAACTATCTGTTCGTGTAGAAAGCCAATTCTTTTCATTGCTTTTGTTTCTTATAGGGGTTTCAAGAGACTTACTAACCCTATCCCTCCAAACTATTTTTTACCAATGGGTACGGCGAGACAGTATCTTGTATAGGTTTGTGCTGTATAACAAAAGTAGGCGCGACCCAATGTTCGAGTTCGAGTTGGACGAGTCATTGTTCAAATTAGCCGTAAAGAGACCACATTTCGAGCCATTGTTCCAATTACCGCCGTGTAGGAAGACGCGCTTTTACTGTTCGCCTTATAAAGTTCTATCTGTTTTGTATCGACCCACTTATGCGGGGGAGAAAATCCCCCGCACCCCCTTAGGAGGGGATATAAAGCAGGCGCGACCCAATGCTCGAGTCCGAGCCGGACGAGTCATTGCCCAAATAAGCCGTAAAGAGACCACACTTCGAGCCATTGCCCCAACCACCGCCGTGTAGGAAGACGCGCCAACCTGTAGAAGACCAACAAGCGTCACAATCATAGGTCGTTTCGCTTCCGCTACCTGCGGCAGACGGGAGCATGACATGAGGATTACTGCCAGTGTCAAGACCCTCCTGCGTAATATAACTGGAAGACCAGTTGGTTGCACCCTTAAAGGAAAGGGCGGTGTAGTTCGTAGTGGTATCGTCTGCGTACTTGGACGGGTCGTTGCACACATAGTAAGTGCCGTTGTTCCAGTTGACACCATCGACCCATTCCCACACATTACCCCACAGACCCTCGATACCGCGCCAAACCACATCAACCTTGCCGTCTGTTCCGGCAGGTCTGCCCGTGAGACCACTGACATTGTTACAAGTGCCTGTACTGAGCGCAGAGCTGTTACTGTCGCAGTAGCCGCGCCCAATGACAGACTGCACATTGTTGTTGGCAAATTCCACGAGAATCAACATTTGAATCGCGGAGAGTGCGGCAATGTCGATAATACCCCAACCCGTACCCTTTGCTTTCGCGTTGGAACGCATGGTCGCTCTCGTCTGATTTACCAACGGGCTTACGCCGGACGCGGACTTGTTACCACTCGTGGTTTTATAAGCACCCACATAGAGATAATCCTTTGCCACACCGCCGTGATTGAACGCGGGGTGAAGCGTGAACCCGCTCGTGGCTTTATCCGCAATCTTGAGATATTCCACATTTCCACTACGGTAACGGCGATACCAAAACTTAGGGATTTTCACCATCACATCTCCCGTGGATAGGGTTTCACGGACAATGCCGCTCCAAGGGTAACAGTTGTTGAAGTCACTTGAACCTGCTGTAGTGCCTACGGTTGCGGTAGCAGTCTTGCCGACAGCGGAATCCGTTCTCGCCCAAGCGGGAGAGGTAGCCGTAATATCCCGGCTGATACCGTAGATTTTTACGAACGACAGCTCCACACTGCGAGACTGCCCGGAGGAAGTGATAGATACTGACTTAGAGTCTGTATCAGAGCCGGAAACCGCCTTTACCGTCCATGTGCCGACATTATGCACTTGGAAAGTGTGACTGCCGGAGGTATTAGGGGCGGTGTACTTTGTACTTCCACACTCACAGGTGCAGGTCGCTCCTACGGGGTAGGTAACGGCAATCGTAGCCGTGAAATAGTAGTAGGTTGCGGTGTAGTTCGAGGTCGTACCTGCCACAGAAACTTTCGGCGTAGTGTTATCCGGCTTGCTGTACCCGTCCTCCGCACCGTACTCGATATGATAGGTATGACCGATAGGCACGACAAAGGAAGCCGTTTTCTTCGTTTTGGTGAGCGTTGCCGACTGCGTAGACGCAGACTCCGTTTCATCGACACAGGTGACTACCACACTGGAAAACGCGGAATCATCGTCAATAGAAATGGTGACATTGGCGATTTCACCTGCGGCGGGAGTTGCGTCCGCTCTGTTTGCCGCATTGCTCGACAGGTTGTAAACGCCCTGTACGGAATAAGGGAACGCGGAAAAATAATACTTTCTACCCTTGGTGAGTCCGCTCACCGTAAAGGGTGTGTTGACATACGCGCCGAGATTGGTGTTGTTTACTACAAGCGTCCCCTCTGAGGGCTTTGTAGGATAACCAGTATCGCTCATGCGAATCATTACACCGCCCACAGAACAAATCAGATTGTTGTTCGCGTCATAGCTGTCGGCGGGTTCTTGGAACTTCAAGCCGATACTGGTCGCGGAAAGCGAGTATGCGATAAAGCTCCTCATGTTGTTCGGGGCTTGCCCGATTTTCTGCAACAGACTGTCAACAGTCCATTTTGCTTCTGCCCAAGACATTTACACTACCTCCTCTGTGATGTTTAGACCGTCTGCACTGAATGTGATGGTCTTAGTGTTTACGAGGGAATAACTTCCGTTTGACTCTTTCTTATAGAGCTTTTGCGTGATAACTGTATCGGAAGTGAACACGGTTTCGATTTTCTTGTTTCCTGCCGAGTCGATTTCCGTGATGGTCTTTCCATCGGCAGAGAAAGTAGTTGTGCGCGGGTCAAAACCGTCCGTTTTGGTGTCGAGAGCAGTAATCTGATTTTGCAGATTTCCGGCAACATCTTCTCCGAGCTGACTCTTGACGAACTCGAACCAAGTCGTGAATAGTGCCTGTTGCTGACTCTCAAAGGTGTCCATTTCCGTGCGATAATCGGTTTTAAGGGAGTTAATTACATTGTCCCCCTCCGCTTCCAAAGCAGTAATATATGCGGTAAAACCGTCCTGCTTGGAGTCCGCTTCGTTCTCAAAAAGCCCTTTCTGTGTGGTGAAATAGTTCTGAAACGCTTCGTACAGGTCAGAACCGTTTTCTACCATCGACATAAGGGTATTGAGAGCTTCGTTCATACGGTTCGCGTCTCTCGCGCCAAAAAAGGACTTTTCTTTGTTGCTGTAAGCAGTCACATCTTGGAACGATACCGTACCGTCCTCATTGGTGATGGTGTTGTACCGTTTTAGACCGCTCCACACAGCGTCCGTATAATTTACGGGTAACAGTTCCCAAGACATTTACAGGTCTCCTCCTCTCATTCCAAAATTCCAAGTGAACATTCTTCTCCCCTCAGACTCATTGGTGAGTCTGTCGTAGAGGTCAAGTATGGCGCGTTCCAACCGATTCAGCTCTGCAAAATCCATTGTGTTGCCGTTTGCTACATAGGTCGGAGGGTTGCCATACGACCTCTTGAGAGTTTTGTTGTTGATGGTTTTCAGATTTTCCTCAAGCTGATTGATTTCATCAGCATAGAAGTAATCCGAATAGGTACGGTCAGCACCGAGGGAGACGATAGAGAACTCATCGTACATCTTGAGAGCCAACTCACGCAGATAGGTGAGGTTGTTCTTGATACGGTTGAAATCGACCGCGTTGAACCTGTCTCCCGTATATACCCCATCGGAGGGGTTCGTTACACCGTACCAGTCTGTTTTAGGCGTTGTCCAAGCCATAACTAACCTCCTGTTCTACGAGCAGTGACCTTACCCGCAAAGCTCTGATTGAAAATGATGGTGTGGCGGTAGATGTTTACTTTCATATCAGACTGGAACTCGTTCTCTTGGTAAACAATATCGTTCACATCAATTTCGGGATTGCCGCGAGTGTCGTACTCATACTCGATGCCGGACTGATAATAGTCACCGAGCCAGTCTGCGAGGTCTTGCGCCATTCCCATATCGGAAATAAGAGGGTTTTCCCACTTGATTGTCTTTCCTCGATTATTGAGCGTTTTTGTTGCATAACGCTCTACAATTTTGTAGCGGTAGCCGGAAATCTCCAAGCGGTAAGTACCTGTCATTGTAAACTTGACGGTGATGTAGTAGTTGCCCGACTCCAAAATGGAAACACCGCCCGACTGATTTTCCAGTGCGGCAGAAAAGCCGTAGGAGGGTTCGCCAACGAAAAAGGTTTCTACATCACCCGCTGTGACTGTGACTTCTTCACTGACAAGGTTCTCTTGCTGATTGCCCGTCTGATAGCTATAGCAAGGAACGATTATCTCCTTGACAAGCTCCTGCTTGATAGCTTTCGGAGAGGAGGTCATATCTGTGCGGGTCATAGTGAAATCCGTAATATCACCAAAGCTGAAATTATTCAGCACGATACGGCTATAGGGTTCTGCGGTCTTTGTGAACTCGATTTTCATAACATCGAAATCATCAAAGTCCGTGTGAATGACCGTGTTCTTGCTGATTTCGTCAGCCCCGACTTCGTACTCCGTTACGAGCGTCCCGTCATTGTAGGTTCGGATTGTAAAAGCTGCCGGAATCGAGTGTCCGAATACCAGTTTTACACCGTAGTACATACAGGCAACTTCCTGTGTAAGCGTGACAACGGGATTGGTGGTGAATGTTCCGTCCGCTTTAGACTGCACCGCTGACACAAAACCTGTATTCAGCGTAGCGTTTCCAAAATTGCGGGGTAGAAAGAACATCTTACCGTCTGCCGTGGTATAGTTTTGAGCAAAGGTGGCGTACTCGTCTTTTGCAGTACCGTCCATAATCTTTTCGACATTGGAATAGGTTGCTTCTGCATTTGCACTTGCCGCCGCTTCGGGAATGAAGTTGGACTTAATCTGAATACCGCCCATACGGGTTTGTGATAGAACACACCGACAGGCGTTTGCGATAATCTGCAACGCTTCCTTGTGCTGAACGCGAGGAATGGGGTTTTTGCTTTTCAGATTTTTCAACTGCGGGTCGATATAGTAATCGGTCAGTCCCGCGTCAGCCAGTACCTCAAGAGCCAAATCGTAATAGCTCTTACCTGCACTGCGGTACAGTCCTCTGTAGAACTCCGCGTCCATACTGCGGAATACATCTTGACAGCGGATAGTGGCGGTGTAATCGTCCGACTCCCACTCCGAACACAACAGGCGGTTTCCGCGAATCCATTCGACCTCCCCCGTAGGGAGCTGATAGCCGTAGTAGATTTCCATTTCCTGTCCTGTTTCAAGGAAGTTGATAGCGGATTTCGGGTTATCTACATTAAAGTAGTGGTCGTAGTTCTTGAGCTGTACGGAGAAATCAATCTGCGGCACATCTGCCCCGATGGGCGAGACATAGCTCTCAAGGGAAGAAGCCATTACGGAGTCATTGTAGTACACGAGACCGTAACCGAATCGGATAGAGTAGATACGCACCCGACTATGGGGGTTCTTCATACTGTAAACGACCAGTTTCACCGAGGTCGTATTTGTCAACACTTCTTCGGTGCTGAACAGCCCCTCCGTATTATTGCGAAACTCGACAACCTGTCCGCTACTGCTCACCAAATCGAAATTCACAGGGTAATTCTCACCGAAATTGATAGTAATACCCTTGAAATCCGTAGCGGGAACATTGAGATTGATTGTAAGCTCGAACTGTGCTTGCGTAAGGAGCTTGTCGCTGATGATACCTGTGTCAAGGTAAACGTTGGAAGCGTTCTGTCGAGGAAGAAAGAACATTGTTCCGTCAACTTTGGTGAAATTCTCCTCAAGGGTAGCGTAGATGGTATCATCGGTCTTTTCGGACAGGATATTTGCGGAGTTGGAGTAGTAGGTGAAATCCCCCTGCTCGACCTTTGCTTTTGCCTGTGCTTCTTGATTGAGCAGACCGAACGAAATCATAATATACGCTCTCTCGCGGAGAGAGGATTTCATGCTCTCTTTATATGTCTTTGAAACCTTTTGCACAAAATCCCCTCCTTACTCTCCGCAGTCAATCAGATTTACCTTGCAATTTCTGTAGTGTGTCGGTTTCCCGTTTTCATCGACCCAATAAGGTTCTGCGGTTCTATCACCACAGTACATTTTGATAGTCTTGAGGGAGTTCGACACGGGGTCAGTGAAAGTCACATATACGAAAAAGTGACTCAATACATTTAATATCTGCGCCCATTGGTCGGCGGTGAGCCAAGACCATTCAAGACTGTCAATCTTGTACTGGTCTCGACCCACGCGCTGACCGACTACTGAGCCGTTGGCGTTTCTACCCGCGTCCACTACGGTAGTCACCGTGGGGCGTACTCCTCGCTTCGGAGGAGGTAGCTCATAACCGTTGATTGCCAAATAAGCCATTTTCACCCCTCCTTATCGTGCGAATACATAGCCGTTGGCTTTTTTCTGAGTAGTAACCGCGTCATTGACAACACGGTTGCCAATCTGAACAACGGTCTGTTCTTGCTTGTCGGCTTGCCTACGCATATCGTCTGCCATCTGCGACAGGGTAGGTTCGATATACTCTCTATAGAACTCCTCCATTCCCTCCTTGAAGCCCGTTGCAGTAACCGTGCTGTGCGCCGCCACATCAGCGGAAACAGACTGTGCGAACGAATCACTGCTGTAGTATTTCAGAGCGGAGGTGTCTACGGCAAAGCTCATGGTCGGGTTTACGCTTGTAAACGAGTTCGCCCAATCCGTCACAACGCCCTTTGTCGTGCCGCCGAGGTTGGCGATACCGAGGTTGTAGCCGAGAACAGTGTCCTCACCGATACGCAGAAACCGCTTGGACGGGGAGTTGGAGTCCAACGCCGCTTTGTAGGTCGCCGCCGCGTCATTCGCCCAACGCCGCATATACGGTCGAGTCGTATCGTAGAAATCGTTGATACCGTTGTTGAAACCGCTGATAACATCTTTTGCAATGTCATAGAACACCTTGTAAGAGACAATTCCCGTGAAAGCGTTCTTCACAGTGTTCGCAAACGATACCATACCGCTCTTAGCCGTAGCGTAGTTATTGGTGATACCGTTGTTGAAACCGCTCACAATATCCTTGGCGTAGTTGCCGAATGTTGTTCGGTTGATTGCACCAAAGGACGCGGAGGTAAACCAGTTCTTGAGGTTGGAAGCCCAAGAAATGAAGCTCGACTTGCAGGTTGCGGCGTTGGTGTTCAGCGAGTTCTTGAACCCGTCCACCAGTGTTTTCGCCGCATTGGAGAAGTCAGAGGACTTGGACTTGATACCGTCCACAAATCCCGTCACGAGCTTCTGACCGACCTCTTTCATGTTCACGAACATACCCGTGGACAGCTCAACATTACTGTTGCAGAGCGTTTCCATTTCGGTAAGGAAGCCCTTATACTGCTTGAGCAGGTTGATTGCCGTTTTCAGTTCGGGTACAGCCAAGTTCAGCTTTTCGTTGAGGGTAGTGGTTTGGTTGTAAATGTTCTCTACATCGTCTGCCAGTTTCTCAACAGGGTCTTGCGTAAACCAACCGATGATGGTGTCAATGGTTGCGCTCAGTCCGGCGATAGCCGAAACCTCTGTGTACCGAACGACCTCACCTGCAAAATCCGTCATAAAGTCTACGAACTCGCTCATGTTGGTGGAAAGGGTCGGGAGCTTGTCATTGAGTCTGTCGAGCGCGGGAGCGAGGTTGTCACCAAGCTCATTGGCTACCGCTATCAGACTCTCCGTAAATATGATGAACGCCGCCGCCAGTTCGACAAGCAGAGCCGTACCGAGACCGATAGCCAACGGGAGCAGACCCGCGCTTGCAACCGTAGCCGCGCCAAGAGCGGCAGTCACTACGCCGATACCGACAAGCAGAGCCGTACCGAGACCGATAGCCGTTGCAATGGTTTCCCCGTTATCGAGAACAGGTTGCCACGCTTGCCCGATTTCGTCCAAGCCTTTACCGATAGCCCAAATCTCCACGAGGAACAACCCCGTTGCGATACCCAACTCTGCGAGAATTGCAGTACCGAGAGCAATGTTCACGATGAGCGGTGTACCGACAGAACCAAGCAAAGCAGTCACAATACCAACAACCGCTAAGATACCGATACCAATACCCATAGCCGCCAAGACCGTGCCGCCATTGTTGATAACAGGTTGCCACGACTCACCGACCTGCGCTAATCCCTCGCCGAGTAGAATGATTGCTCCCGTGATGAGGAGTGCCGCCGCCGCGACTTCCGCGACAATTACGATACCCAAGCCGAGGTTCTTTGCGAGAGAGGTGAGGTTCGGGGACAGCTTCGTGCTGACCGTGGTATCGAGAGTTTCTGTTGCCGTTGCAACGGTCGTGACCGCTTCGGAAGCCTTACCGATGGTAGCGACCTCCTTGAGCTTGGAGAACACATCTAACGCCATAGCGAGACCGCCGAGGACTTCCAGTGCGCCGATAATCAGCGTCACCTTATCTACGCCGCTCCAATCGCCTTGCTTGATAGCGTCCCAATTCGCGCCAATCTCTGTGATGATGGAGGTGAATCCTTGAATAGCCAGTCCCCATGCCGCCACCTTGAGATTGCCTGTGAACACACCGATACCGATTGCAATATTGGTGAGACCTCTGATAGCGGTATTGGCGTTTTCCCAATTTACGCCGCTTTCGGAAATGTCCTTGATTGCAACAGCAATTTCACCGATACCCTGTACGACCTTGAGCGCACCGCCAATCTTGAGATTGCCGAGGATAATCAAGCAGTCACCGATTGCACCCGTGAACTCACTAATCATACCGACAACATTTTGGAATGTTGCACCGTTCTCAAGGAAGTCTTGGAAATACCCGATGAACTCATTAAGGTCAGACAACAGCCCAAGTGCGCCGAATCCCGCCCAACCTGCGCCGAACCCCTTGAACGAGGTGATATACTTCACGAAATCGGCAACGCTCTTTGCGATTTTCCACGCCGCGAGACCCGCACCGATAGCTCCCACCGTCAACAGGATTTTTCCAAGACGGGTATCGAACAGGTCAGCCCACGAGTCGATTTCCTTGTTCAGACCGAGCCATTCTTTCATTTTCTGAACAATCTCATCGACTTTTGAACTGATTGCGCCATCGAGGAAATCATAGGTCGGCAGGTCAAAGCCAAGACCGCCACCTCCGATGTCACCGATACCACCTGCACCGCTTCCGCTTGTATCTTCGGGAGGGGAGATAATGTTCAGTTCGTCAATGCCGAGCAGAGCGTTTTTCAGCTCTTTTGCCTTTTTGGTAGCGTCACCAAGACCGTCTCCGATGTCCTGTGTACTGTCAGCGACTCCACCGACAGTTGCGCCGATACCGCTGTAATCAATTTCCGGCAGTGCAAATCCGAACAGACTTGCAATGGCATTTGCAATAAGCCGAATGACCTTTGCTACGGCAATCGCATACGGCAGGATAGCGTTCAGAGCAGGAATAAAGATATTACCGATTGCACGGGCGCACTGAGTAACCTGTGCTTGCAGGACGCGGAGTTGGTTCGCGGGGGCGTTCAGCGTTCTCGCCATATCGCCCTGTGCGGTTGTTACCTGCGTCATAATCGCGTAGTAACGCAACTCCGCTTTCTCAGCCTGCGTCATAGCCGAGACTTTCTTCTCAATACCGAGGGTGTATGCTTCCTGCTGTAGACGAGCCACAGACAGGTCATAGCCGAGTCTACGGAGCGGTTCAAGCTCACCCGCGATACCCGACTGTAACTTTTGGAACGCTTCCTCGAACGGAATGTTAAAGAACGAGGAAATGTCATATCCAAGCTGAGTCAAGTTTCGACTCATCGTGTACGCTCTATCGCTTGCCACACCGAAACCCTTGGTAATCGTCATAAATACACCTTGGTTTCGCAACCATTCGGCGGGGTCGATACCAACGATTTCACTGACACGCTCTGCGTACTCCTGCGCCGCGCTTGCGTACTCGCCCATAGACGCGGTGAACAGGTTCAAATCTTCAACATACTGGTTGGACTTATTGATAAATCCTGCCAATACGGAAGCCGCTTTTTTTACTGCTACGATAGCAATACCGATTTTTGCGGCGAGGTTCACATAGCTTGTGGACGCTCTGTCGTTCGACTTCGACAGATTGTTTGTACTGGTAATCAGCTTTTGGATTCTCGCCGGAAACGCCGCAAACCCGCTCGAAATGGCTTGCATTTGCGTAGCGAGAGGAGCGAAAGCGTCTGCCAACTGTTGAACCTGTGACGCAAGTTCCCCGATGTTTACCGTCTTTAGAGACTGCATGAGAGCGGGGATTTTGCCAAGCTGAGTCACAAACGAGGTAAGGTTGTTCTTACCCATCTGAGAAAGTGGGGAAAGAGCAGATACCAGTTCAGAAATCTGCGTTCCCAACCCGCCGATGTCCACACCGTTAAGACCCTGTACCGCTTGCGGCAATCGCTGTAGCTGAGAGATAAAGCTGTTGAGGTTCGACTTGCCGATTGTGGAAAGCGGAGTAAGCGCGTCCGCAAGCCGTCCGAGCGAGGAAAAATCAGTTCCATTCAGAGACCGTACCGCTGTCCCAAGGTTGGAAATCTGATTAGCTACAGAAGACGAGAGCTTGAGGTTTCCGCAAGAGGAAAGTGCCTGTAAGCCCTGTGCCATCTTATTCAGATTATCCGCGTTGGTGGAGCTGATACTATTCAGTGCGGTATTCAGCGTAGTAAGCTGTCTTGCCACAGCGGTAAGACCAACTCCACCTTTGGTAGCGGATTTTACTTTACCCAAAGAAGAAGCAAGCGCGTCTAATTGTGCCACTGCCGAGGTAGCACTCGATTGTACCTCAAGTTCTAACTGTTCGATTGTAGTAGACACGGTTCTCACTTCCCTTCAAATTTCTTGTTATGCTTCGCCATAAAGCCCTCGATAAGTGCTTTGCCCTTATCATAGGTTTTCTTGTCCTTTTCTTCCTGCTGATACTCAGCCTGTTTTTCCGTAATAGCAAACGGTTCTGCCAAGTACGGAGCAGGTTTTGTACCCTTTTTGGCAAAAGCATGGAGCAGAGGTGACACACGGGACAGAGCTTCGTAGAAATACGCACCCTGTAACCACATTTCTTGGTTTTTTCTGCTCGTTCGGAGTTCTTCCGCTTTCCGATAAAAAATCACCAGTCGGCAATCTTTGTCCCAATACTGTTCTTCGGTCATGCCGAGAGACAGGTAATACGGAAAAAGCTCCTCAAATTTCTCTCCGTAAGAGTGGAGGGGAGCAGTGGCAGTAACACCACCACTCCCCTCAGTGGAGGACAGCGGGTCACTCACCAAGTCGCTGTCCAGTTCAAGTTTCCCTTGCTTTCTTCGGGTTCTTCAACGAGGGTCATAATCGGCTCGTTATACATTTCTGCCAACTTACCGATAAGCTCCTCTTTCTTGGTGAGCTTAGAATAGATTGTGTCGATGGTGTCCTGCTTCACAAAACGATGGTGAGCAAGGAACGCACCTGCGAACAGTGCCGGGAGGGTACTCATGGGCTTTTCGGTGATTTCGGACGCGATAAAGCCCTTTTTCTCCATTTCTGCAACGGTTCTGCGGGTGTATTCGAGGGTGTATTCCTTATCCTCGAAAGTGAAAGTCAACTGTTTACTCATTGTTCTGTCCTCCTAAATTTTCTTTTACTCTGCCACAGTGATAGGGGTAGACGGTGCGATAGTGACGGTCATATCAACGACCTCATTCACGCCGCCGCCAACGGGGAACGCGGAAAGCTGACCCTTGAACTCGAACTTACCGTCAGAGCCAGTGGGGGTCAGTACGCCGCCGCTCTCAGTGCCACCGAACCACACTGCGTAGGACTCCTCCTTGCCCTCAAGAGCCTTGAGCTTGGTAAAGTCCTCCTTGGTGTAGTTCGCAGTGAACTCAAGCGCGTCAAGAGACTGAATACCGGGAATATAGGTCTGCATTTTGTCAGACAGGGTAGTGGTCTCCAACATTTCCGGCGCACCGCCAAGGTCGGGGAAATCCTTGATGTCGATAACCTTTTCATAGGTATCGCCCGTGCTTGCTTTCTTCATAAGAAAAATCTTATAGGTGGAAATAGCCATGATTTTTACCTCCTGTAAATTGTTTTATTTTTGGATATTACTGCCCGGTAGCGTCCGAGCATACGATAAATGGTCGCTTCGTCTTGGTTTGGTACAGGTTCGAGCATTGTCCGTGTGAAGTTCAGTTCCAAGAGCTGTTCGTCAATGAACGCCGCCAGTTCCTTACACTCCGCTTTCTTACCCGATGTCTTATTAGAGTAGACATTCACCTCGTAGGTCACAGCCACATGATTTTCGTGTCCCTCCGTGGTCTGAGAGTTGCGGAATGTGGCATTATCTATCTCAACGATGGAGATAAAAGGAAACGAGGAGGGTGACTTGACATATTCGCTCATAATGAGCAGGTCGGGGCATTTCTTCTCGAACGCCGCATAAACCTTTTCCGATACTTCGTCAAAAATATCGTCTTCCATGTCAATCATTGAAACACCTCCCTCGCTATTTCTGCGATTTCATCACAAACGGTTTTTACGGCGTTATACATTGGCATGGTAGCGGGTGCGCCGTGAGTCAAGCGTAATTTACCGTCCTCATAGAACCCCCACACATCTTTCTTACCCATACCCTTGCCGTAGCCGCCGATGGTGAACCCCAACTCTGACCCTTTCGGGTGAGGAGAAGTACCCGCCGAGCCGTTGTAATGAACACCTGCGCCGAACTCGACCCAAACCGCGTCTTCACCCCGCGCAATGACAAGCGTGATATTGCTCCGTTGGTCGATACTCACATCGACCTGTGCAGTGCGTTGACCGCCTTTAAGCAAATCGTCCACGACAGCTCCCGCAAATCCGTCTCTCGACAGTTCCGCAAGCCGCTCCACAACTTTCTCACGCAAGAGGTCGGTTTTGCGGATAATATCCTGCTTATACTGTTCCAGTTCTCGCATTGCCCTGTCGATGTCACGCACAGACAGCCCAAATCGAATAATCTTTTTACCCACTGACCGTCACCTTGCTTATGGCGATTGATACGCTGTTCAAACTCTTTGCGACCTTTTTCACTACATAATCGTGAGGGGTGATTACCTCACCTGCGTCATTGACCTTGAGTGAACCGTCCGCATTGAGTATCGGTAAGGTATCGACCCACAAGACGGAATACTCGTCAATGGGCGGCGTAATGAAATCCATTACAATTACCTTGTCATAGGACTCATTCTCACCAAACTGCCGTGTCTGTGTTTCGCCCTTTGCCGCTGAAATATTGGCGTGTTCCTCGATTGGATTACCGTGAATGACCTTGTACTGACCTGTTTTCCTGCCTTGTTCGTTAAGGATAGGTTCTCTGCCCTCGTAGAGAGCGTAGTAGAACTTCACCTTATTTCGGTTCATGCACCTCATCGAATCACCCCGCAATGTGGAGTGACCGCCTTGAGCATGGACGCGGGAATATCCGCGTTCTCATACTGTCGCGTAATGCCGTTTTCGGTGTGAGAGGTCTGCCCCTCCGCACCACGCTTGTTGAGCATATAGGCGGTGATTTCGATTTGCAGGTACTCGTACTTGGCGGGAACTTCGGTCACAGTATCGTCATACGGGTACGCCTTTGCGAGAATTTTACTGCCGGACAATCTAAGGTAGGTGGACAACACTTCGTCCGTGTCAGAATCACCGACCATAGCTTTCAGAGCCGCCAGTTTTTCAGTATCAGTCATGTTGTCCACCTCCTAACTTACGCCGCAGTGATTTCGTACCAACCCTTGGTCTTCGGGCTATCACCCTCTGCGGGAACAACCGCCACATAGCCAAGACCGCTCTTGGTGTAGTAGGTCTTACCCGCCGTAACCGTGGTATCGGTGCTTACCGCCGCAGTACCCTTAACAATCTTGACCGCGTAACGCTCGTCCGTCAGCGCGGGGAGATAATACTTGCGGCTGAAAATAGTGTTCTTACGAGTGTTCGCGTCACTGGAATCGCGAGGAGGAGTCTCGACCTCAACACCCTTTTTGTTGAACAGAGTGACCGCCTGTTTGGTAGCGGTACAGATAGTGCCGGAAACCGCGTCTTTCTTGGTATAGATGTTGACCTGTCTCTTATACACATCTCCGAGCCCACGAGACTACGCTGCATCTCG
>ERZ1026931.594-NODE-594-length-15086-cov-7.393520_pt1 | contig 15086 bp, 3 predicted proteins | sample MGYA00519253_ERZ1026931 | MGnify/ENA primary metagenome ERZ1026931 (study PRJEB26926, sample SAMN06164831) | human gut metagenome | biome: ENVO:00009003; feature: ENVO:2100002; material: ENVO:00002003 | host: Homo sapiens | place: USA | collected 2012 ... | reverse complement strand
GCTACGCCCCTGCGACCCCATTTTTATCAACGATAGAGGTTTATCGACAGTCTGAGCTGACCGGTGTCTGTAGGGCACCGGTCAGTCAGTTTGTAGAAAGAGTTTTTTGTTTAATGTGCTTATGTTATATCGTTCAGCTTTGACTATGACAACAGGCTACCGATAGTGTTATTTGTGGGATAGTGCGGATGTGAAACCGGCAGAGCGTTCATAAAGAGGCAAGTGATAAGTGTTCTTTTGCAAAGATTAGTGTAAACAACAAGGATTGGTGCAACGGGAGGAGCGAGCAAGGCAAGGATGCCTTAGCGTGTGTGCCCAAGGGCTTTAAGCACGGATGCTTACAAGTGGTCGCAAAAAGTCGGTGCAGGACGCACCGACCGCAAACGACCACGATTGCAATGGACGCAAAGCCAACTAAGCACACACAGACCCTCACCCTACAAAAAGTGGGTGGGATAATGCGGATGCGAAACCAACAGAGCGTTCATTAATAGGCAAGGGTGGTGGTGCGGAGCGGTGGGGTAGTGCTTGGTGATATATTTCACCTGACCGGTGGGTGTAGGGTGCGGTTTTTTGTATTATGAGCCGCATTTATGACCGTTTGCGCCGTTATAACAACCGTTCGTGCCAAAAAGTTGAAATCGCAAAGCGAATGAGTTATGATATAATTATAAAATTATAAGGGGGAGAGGTATGCTCATCTGCGTTTACGATACCGCAAACGAGGCGGAGATACTGAAAGCGAAAATAACACAGATCGCAACGGCGGCATATCGACGAATTGCCTACAGGGTATGTCAGAGGTATGAGAGCTTTGTGACGGAGTGTAAGACGGCTGACCTTATAATCGTGCTTGCCGACGGAGCGGACGGTATGGAGGGCGTTATTGCGGCGAAGAATGCCGACAGGGATACGCCTGTAATATGGCTGTCGGACGATGAGGGATTCGGGGCGCAGTCATACAGGCTTGGCTGTACCTATTTCCACAAAAAGCCGATACCGCTTGAAAAGCTGAAGGAGGCACTGCATAAGTGCAGGTGCATGGCATAAGCACGGGTAAATCTACAGGAGGAAAAACATGAAGAAAAAATTTGTACGGCTCATAAGTGCGGTGCTGTCTGCGGCAATGACGTTGACGGCTGTACCGTTATCGGCATTTGCCGAGGGCGAGGCACATACGCATGACGGCGAGAGCAATGTCATCACGACACCGCTTGATTTCAGAGAAAAGACGGCGGACGAAAGCGGTGACGGCTGGAGCTGGGATCATGACACAAAGACGCTGACGCTTAACGGAGTGAACATTCAGGCGACAACAGAAGAGAATATGATGAGCGTCGTAACAGTCCCCGACGGTACGAAAATAGTGCTGAACGGTGAAAACACTATCGTACAGACCGATACCCTCGAAAGCGATACATACGTTCTCAGTGCCGTAAATAATAAAGAGGTCAATTGTGACGGCACAATGACGATCAGCGGCGACGGTGTGCTGAATGCAGAGAACCGCTCTACAGACAGTATGGCACGCTCTCTCGGCGGATCAATAATCCTGAACGGCGGTACAGTAAACGCAACAGGTACTGTAAAGACAAATTCGCTTGAAATACATAATGACGGTGTGCTGAACGCAAATGCGACAACTGCATCTTTTGAGGGTGTGGCTGTCAATGTCAGCGGCGGCATTACTGTTGACGGCAACGGCAGTCTTACTGCAGTAGGTTGTGCTAATGAATCTACGTTAAACAGTGCAATATTGCTTACCAGTAATTTCGGTGACAAAATTTCCGTCAGCGAAAACGGCAGTATTACTGTGCCTGAAGGCAATGCAGCAAGAGTCGGAATATACTACAGCGGAAACAACGGCGACGGAATGGATGCCGAAATAAGCGGCGGTAAGGTCACTGCTTATGGTGCTAAGTATGGCATTTACAAAGTAAACCTTATAATGAGCGGTACAGGCTCGGTATATACTACGGGCGGTTCATACGCTATCGGTCAAACTGTACCGACAATAGACGAGGACGAATTTGTAGTAAAGGGTTCGACCGAGTCCAAGGCTTCAGAAAGCGCTGTAACAGGCGAGGTCAAGCTTAACGGCGGCTATTATGAGATTGACGGAGCGGACGCTAAGACGGTAGTTATAAAGCCTGATACTTCTCCCCGTATAATACTCGGAAACCAAATCGGAATATTCAAGACGGAAGAGTATAAAATAATTGAAGACATAGACATGACTGATATCAAGCTCAAGGGTACGGTTTACTTTGATATTACTCTGAAGAATATGAGCGATGAAGAGTTTGCAGACGCAAGAGGCTATTTCGGCGGCGATGAACCCGATTTATTAGCAAGCATAATCAAGACCGATTACGGCTGGGTGTGCATGGTCTGCGATACCGAGTTTTCGGTTACATACGACACTGATAATACTCTTACAATAAAGTGCGGAGATATTGTATCCAATACCGTTCAGGTAAAGTCGAATGCAAACCGTTTCAACAAGGTTACACAGGGTGACAACACAAACAGAACGGTTTTCTATACAAACACTTCGCAGGAAGAGAAGGACAATTACAAGCTTGTAAGCACCTATACGGTTGACAGTGAAAGCATAAGCTATAACTGGTACAGTACGAACAGTGCATACAGTGCAGATGAGCTCGGTGCGGCAGTATCCGGAAGCAACGGCGAATTCAAGCTTGCGGATAATATTCCTGCCGGAAATTATGTTCTGTATTGCGATATAACCTATTCAGACGGTGACAGCACAGAAACTGTTACAGAAAAATTTACATTTACATATAAAGAATGTGCACATGAAAACGGTTATTCCGACGGTAAATGCACAAACTGCGGAGCGTTATGTGATCACAGCGATATTGACATTAACACGGGTAAGTGTAACGAGTGTGCGCATCAGTTTGTTGCTACAATCAGCACAGACGGCAATGCGCCGACAGGCTATGACACGCTCGCAGACTGCCTTGACAGCATTACTGCCGAAACCGGAAACTATGTTAAGATCTATCAGGATATCGGCGATGCATCGGCAACTGCAACTTTAGATACTATAGATGTAAAACACAATGTTATGATCGACCTTAACGGTCACAAGCTGAACAATATCAAGCTTGGGGTCAACAAAGACGTCAAGCTTGCATTAACCGGCACAGCGGGCAGTTATGTTACGCAGGTGTATGTTCGCAAAGGCGGCGGATCATTCATAATTGACAGCGAAGCAAATGTAGAATTTAATACAATTTTTGTTGAGGACAGTGCACGGCTTGCTGTAAACGATGGCGCAAAAGTAACTACAGAACAGTTGACTGTGATAGCATCCGTGAATGATGACGGAACTACAACGACATCTGTAAAGCTTGCTACGGGAATGAAGTTAGGTGGGCTGACATATCATCGCCAAAACAATTCCGGCGCTCTGAAATTAGGCAATCTTCTTGATGTTACCCGGCAGGCACTGCAACGTGAAGATAACGGCAATTATCTTGATCTTTATAAAGAATATGGAAGTATGGGTTATTCCGTTGCGCTTACTGTTGTTGAGCATACTGACGCTGACCACAAATACGGCAGTGGAACAGGCAAGTGCGAGGAGTGCGGAAAGCCCTGCGAGCATGGCGGTGATATAAACACGGACACCGGCATCTGCTCAATCTGCGGTGCGGTTGTGTCTGTCGCACTCTATACAGACGGGGACGGAAACTTACAGTATGTAGATACCGATGAGCTTGACTCTTTACTGAATGAATACAACGGAAGCGGTACGATAAAGCTGTTTAAGGATTATTCTAAACCAAGCGCTCAGTATGACTTATACGGAGAACTTACAATTGACTTAAACGGACGCCAATTTAAAATCCGGAGTATTACTCCTTGCAAAAGCGGAAAGCTTACGATCAAAAACAGCGGCAATCCGGTTATGCTCGGTTGTAATGTATATCCGACAAACGACGCTTCATACGCCGGCGGTACGCTTATAATAGACGGCGATGTAGTTTTAGACACTTCGATCTATGTATATGATTCGAGTACGGTTATACTGAAAGACGGTACATATCCTGCCGGACTTTATGCAAGGGACAGCAAGACATTATACGATATGCTCGGAGAGGGTAAGGCTTTCTTCAAGGCTGACGGAACTCTTTTCAACGCAAGCGTTAAGGAAATATCAAGCAGTGAAACGCTGACAGTCAAAGACCACAGCCATACCTATGTTGACGGCAAGTGCGACTGCGGATATGTATGCCCTCACAGCGATGTTGACAGCGAAACGGGTAAGTGTAACGAGTGTGAATATCAGTATGCGGCTGTTATCGTAAAGGACGGGGCTGCAGCTTCTGTTTATAAGGAAACTGAGATGGAAGCGGCTTTTGAAGCGGCTGACAGTGACGCAAACACCGGCTGTACATTAAAAGTATACAAGAATTATGCAGGCAGCTATACAACACTCAGCCGTAAGTTCACGCTGTGGATCGCTGAGGAAGCCAATGTAGGTACGTTAACTGTTTCGGGAGATATAACCGTTACGGGATCGGAAAAAAATAATAGTATTTATGGCGATTTCAATGTAGTGGACGGCGGTAAGCTGACATTTGACGAAAACTGCGGCGCTAAGGGAACTGTGTCGGTAGGTGCAGGTACATTTGACTGCTATCGTTCACTCGGCATAATACTCAATATAAACGATGCAAGCAGTGACGTAATTCTTCACGACGGAGCTTTCCTAAAAATACGCTATAACGGCGGCGGGGACAGAGCAAACGCAGAAATACTGACTTTATTGGCTGAGAACCGTATGTTTATGACGTCTTCCGCTGTGCCGATAGACGGCTCAAAAACACTGTTGAAAGACGGTTTTGTAACACCTGTTATTGTAGCACCACATGAAGATCACAGTTACGACAGCACAACGGGCAAGTGTACGATTTGCGGTAAGCGGTGCGGTCATACGGATGTTGACAGCAAAACGGGTGTATGCCTTACCTGCGAATATCAGCTTACTGCGGGCGTTTCGGGCGTGGGAACAGCGAAGTATTTCGATAATATAGACGACGCTTTTACTGCGGCATTATCGGAGGAAAACAGCGGCTGTACGCTGACATTGTATAAGCACTGCGAGATCACACAGAGCGTAGAAATCGGCAATACAACGGTTACTGTCGATGTGAACGGATGTTCACTCGGCGGAGAGGCAGATATAAGTGTAAATAACGGTGGTGTGCTGTACCTTAAGGACAGCAGGAAAAGCACCTACTACGGATGCATAGACGCACCTTTTAGTGTAAACGGCGGTACGCTTATAAACGGTACTGCAGACGGCGGCAGTTCAGCCGCAGATGTACTCAATTTAGTCATTAACAGTGCTAAGTGTGTCGAAATATACGGCGGCATATTTGAGAATGTTTATATTGCACACGCAAGCGGTGTAGCTTTATACGGCGGAAGGTACAACACCATCTGCGGCGAGGAAAGCAACAGCACACCTGTAAACGATCTGCTTGCAAAGGGTTATGCATTTGCGACCGTACAAGAATTCACAACTCTCCCCGAAAGTATAGTTGACGGCAGTGCGAAGACGATCGGCGACGGACTTACAAATGTCATGGTTGTAGCGCATACTCATACATACGACGAAACAAATACCAAGTGTGCGTGCGGTGCTGTGCTTTATGCAAAGGTGACATCAGCCGACGGTACTACTAACGAATATTTTGACAGCATTGAGGAAGGCTTATTATATGCCGATAAGGCTGAAAACAAGGGCTGTGTTTTCACTCTTGTAACAAGCGGTAAGATCAATAGTGAGGTTACGCTGTCAAACGGTAAGTTTACGATTGCCACTGCCACAACGAATAATAATTATGTCCTCGGTCCTTACGCAGGGAAAATAACTATTGACGGTGCGGATGTTATTGCTGAAGGCGATATGTTCATCAGGTGCAAGGTTAATGTGAAGAGCGGATCTCTTACATTACCTGAGGGCTCAAGCGCCGGATTTGATAGTATTGCTATATCAGGCGGTACCGTAACTGTCAGCGAAGGCGTCAATGTTGACAATAATGCGGGTGCTGATAATTTATTTGTAAGCGAAGACGCAACTGACGCAAAGGTGACTATAGGCGGAGGTACTTACGGCCGTATCGTTCTCGGACAGTTTAAATTAAAGGACGTAATCGCAAGCGGTGTGCGTGTGATAAGCTACGACAATCCGACAGATCCGACTGCTGAGAAAACAGCAAAGGCTTTATTATACAGCGATATAGCCGAAAAAAATAATTTTGACTCCGAAAACAACACTGTAAGCTATTATCTGTTTACCAAGTGCGAGCATAAGAATGAGGACGGCAGTTATGCCTTTAATGAGGGCGGTATATGCAAATACTGTAACTCTGAGTTTGCCGCAAGCGTAAGCTATACAGCTGACGGCGGCGAAAAGACAGAACTGTTCGGTGATATTTATGACGCTTTTGACAAGGCTAATGGGGTAGGTACGGCTACAGTAACGCTGTATAAGGATATTACAGACAGCGAACGTACACGGGACGTTACCGTTATGGGCAATGTAACGCTTGAACTGAACGGTAAAACACTGGGTGGTCGTTATGGCATAGTGCGTATATCGGTATCTGACGGTGGCACGCTTACTGTAAACGGCGATGGCAATATGGATACACCTATTTACGTTAATGAAAACTCAAAATTAGTCATTAACGGCGGTGGATACTTCAATTCTGTGTCAGTTAAAAAAGGAGGCAACGCAGAAATAGGCGGCGGCACTATACGAGGTCTGTCCGTTCGCGGTAACGTAAAACTCAGCGGCGGTAAATTCAACGACATCGAGATATTTAACGGCAATCTTGAATCTGTTCTGGCTGACGGTTATGCTTATAAAGTGGACGGCGGTGCATGGCTTTCAATTGCAGAACGTGCAGAGAGCGTTTATAGCAGTTTGAATAACAACGATAAACCGTTGAGTGTAGAAGAAGCGCCGATAAAGAGTGCAAGTATTTCGTGGGCAGGCGGAGAAGCGCCTGTTATATACCGTAACGGAGAGAAATATTTATACGTCGATATTACATACGAATTGGCGGTCGGTTCAAGGGGTGCAACCTATTCGGATTTTGTAAACGGCAATAATCGCATTAAAGATTATAATTTGTACAATAAATATATGGTACACTGTTATGAAATCGGTAAGCTTGCGGCGAAAGACGGCGAGGTTGAATATTACATTGTACTGAAGTGCAACGGATACGAATATAAGTCGAATGTGCTTAAGCTTACACTTGCGACCTGCTCACACCCGAAGGATAGCTTTTCATACGAAAACAACGGTTTGGTAATCTGCGGTATATGTGACGCATTGATAGAAGCCGAGGTAGTAGATGCTGACGGCAAGTCGTTAGGCTATGCGGATATAGAGAGTGCCATAAAGCTGGCACAGGAGAACGAGGGCAGCACTGTAAAGCTGATGTCGGAAGGAGTATCTGAGTCCATTACCGTGACAGGCGGCAGGTTTACTGTTGACTTTAACGGTAAGAAGGTATTTTATCAGTTCGATGTCAACGGCGGTGACGTGACTTTCACTTCTTCGGTAAAACAAGCCGATGTAGAAACTCTGATAAGCAAAATCGAAGTAACCGGAGCGGACGCTAAGGTTACAATTGACGGTAAAATCAAGCTGGGAAGTGTAACATTAACAAGCGGTGCGCTTGCAGTAAACAGTGCCGAGAGTTATATTAAAGAACTGTCAATAAATGGCGGAAAGACTGTTGTAAACGGTGCAAATATTGATGCACTGAAAGCTAACGGCGGAGACACGGTCATCAATTATGTTACAGCCGATTCTTTAAGCGTGAATATCAACGGGTCCGGTAGCATCTCTATCGTAACCGGCGAGTTCGGCAGCACCACTTGCAAAACAGGCTTAGGTATGGCAATTGCGAGTGGAAGCGTAGTTTTCGGCAATAATATTAATGGCTTTACTATTTACACATACGAAGCTATTCAGACCATGACCAAAACCGATAGAATTTTTGTTGAAAAGTGCAGCCATAAGGACGGAAACGGCAGTTATGTGCTTGACGGAAATCCCTGTCCTTACTGCAATGAGGAAATCGTTGCAACTGTAAGCTATACGGCAAACGGCGGCGAAGAAACGGATCTGTTCAGCGATATTTATGACGCTTTTGACAAGGCTAATGAGATAGGTACGGCCACTGTAACGCTGCAGAAGAACATCACGGACGATATTACAGATACGATAGCTGTTACAGGCAATGTTACGCTTGAACTTAACGGTAAAAGGCTCTCACAACCCGGTACTGATGTATGGTATTCCATAGAAGTAACGAGCGGTAAGCTGACCGTTAACGGCAGTGGCTTAATAAAACGTGTTGCTGTTCGCAACGGCAGCAATGCGGAAATCAACGGTGGTACTTTCTCTGACTTCATAATTAAAGACGGCGGTAACGCTGTAATTAAAGGCGGTCAATTCTACAGCTTACAGGTTTCAGGCGAAGGCAGAAACGTAGGACAGCTTCTTGCGGATGGCTATGCCTATTGGAGGTTTATCGATTCCGGCATCTGGTCTACTATTGCAGAGCGTGAAAAGCAGGATATAACTAATGTAGAAGTAAGGACAGCGCCGATAAAGAGTGCAACGGCGACAGTAGATAAGACTGTACTGTACCGCAACGGCGGAGGTGCACGGCAGATCTTATTTAACTTCAATGTTAATACAAGCGACGGATACACGATAAGCGATGCCAATAAGGTCACAGTCGGTTTATATGTAGGCGATACCTTAATAAGAGAGAGCGACTTCGGCGGAAATTCATCTACGTTTGCAAATGCAAGTGAAATTTCCGATACTGACGGCACTGTAAAGGCACATCTTGTTATCAAGCTGAACGGATATGAGTATGTGACGAATGATGTCGAGTTTGAAATGGCGACCTGTACGCATCCGTATGACGCATTAACGACAGACGAGTATGATTACTATCGTTGTTCGTTATGTGATGCCAGCATAAATGCGATACTTGTTAAAACAAACGGCGACAAGGCATGCTATACCGACAATGTGCCCGAAGCATTTGAATCAGCACAGCTTGAGGAGAACAACGGCTGTACATTAGAATTATACAGAGGTGTGAACAGAGACTGTGAGATCACACAGGGCAGCTTTACCGTTTTATTCAAGAAAACGGGAAGTGCATCTGCTGTGATCAAAGTAAGCGGCGGAAATGTCAAGTTCACGGGAGATGACGGCTGTACATTATCGAAGTATCCGGGAAGCTCGGTGGGATATCTCATAGCTGTAACGGGCGGCACGGTAACGTTTGATGACATAACTATCAACGATGACAGTATCAGCGTAAGCGGCGGCAAGACTGTTATAAACGGCGGTACTTATAATAAGCTGAGCGTCAGCGGAGGTACGGTCACTATAAACAGCGGTACATTCAGCAGCATAGATGTAAGCGCAGAGGGCAAGGCACTGAAAGATCTGCTCGGCGAGAACAAGGCGTTTGCGACAAGCGACGGAAAGCTGTTTGACGCAAGCAAGGTTTCGGAAAGCGATAATTCACTTACGGTAATCGACCACAGCAAGCATGAGTATGACGAAACAGGAAGGTGCGGCTGCGGTTATCAGTGCCCGCATGATGACGTTGATACCAAAGCAGGCGTGTGCAGAGAGTGTAACACAAAGATATACGCTGCAATCACTGTAAAGAGTGAGACCGGAACAACGGTAAAATACTTTGCAAAACTTACGGAAGCATTTGAGTTTGCGGCAAAGAACGAAAACAAGGGCTGTACGCTGAAAATGCTCAGAGATTTCTTCGATAGAAATACTGACATTAACGTAAACGGCGGAAAACTTACTGTCGATATGAACGGCTTTGGTGTCTATATCAATAGCTTTAACGGATCCGGAACCCAAATCACTATACGCAGTGACAGTAAGTGTACTTTTGGGGTTGAAAATGGATTTAGCATGGACGGCGGCACTGTTACTTTCTCGGGAGAGGTCAGCGTAGTTTGCCAGAATGTGAAATTAAATGCCACATACTTCTCCTCCTATGTTGAAACGCTGAAAATTGACACGCTGATTTTAGAAGACGGTGTTCTGCTTAAACAGCTGGCAAGTATCACGAATGCTAATATCGCTAATATAGACTGCTCAAGTGAAATTTATCTTTATCAAATTTTAGCGAGCGGCAGCCGTGTCGATTCTCAGCTGTACAGCGCTCTGAAAGCAAACGCTTCGTCAAACTTCGATAACGTAAGAATAATAAGATGCGACCACCCGGACGGTGTGGGCAGAGATAACCGTTGCATATACTGCAATTCATTGATCGCTGCAAGCGTAAGCTATACCGAGAACGGAGCGGAAAAGACAGAATATTTTGTTAAGGAAGATCTGGGAAAGGCGTTTGCCAAGGCAAACAGCGTTGCAAGTGCAACAATAACAATGCTGATGTCTTCCGTTTATGATACAGACTACCTCCCTGTTACAGGTGATGTTACACTTATTGCAAATGGCGATAACGCCATCTTGTATAATACAGTAAAGGTCGCCGATGGCGGTAAGCTGACACTTAGAGGCAACGCCAATATTTTCGCTGTAATTGCCGAGCCGGGCTCCAGGTTGACTGCCGAAGAAGCCACAAGAATCGCATATCTCACCGTAAACGGCGGAGATGTTAAGCTCAGCGGCGGACAATATGATAACATTACGGTAAAAGATGGCAAGATAACAGATATTCTGGCTGACGGCTATGCGTATAAGAAAACAGAGGGCGGTGCATGGCTGACGCTTAAAGAACGTGAGGTGTCGGAAGTAAGCGGTGTTACCGTTACTAAGGCACCGATAGTACAAGCAACGCTTAGCACAGAAATAAACAAGCTGTATCGCAACAGCAACGCAAATCCCACGCTGAAGTTCAACCTGTCTCTTGTTAACGGCTCGAACCTGAACGACTCGTATGTAAGTAAGAGATACGGTATAAACTCCTATGTAAGCGGAGATATAATTTATAGCAGCTTAAGCGCACTTGTAACTGACGCTAAATTGTCGGCAGACGAAATAATTGATAAGGCAGGCGACAGCGATGTTGCTGAGATATACTACGTAGTTACTACCGGTGACGGCTATGAAATAAAGTCGAACACTGTAAGCATAGACCTTGTTGACTGTGATCATTCTCAGGTGGTCGATCCTACAGCGGACAAGGAAACCGCAGGTAATATTACTACGCCGACATATTGCGAGATATGCGAGAGCAAGTTCAATGCAAAGATAACAAAGGGCGACGATGTCAGATATTATAACGATCTTGACGAGGCTGCGAAAGACGCTCAGAAGAGCGAAAACGAGGGCTGTACCTTATATCCGCTTTATAACAAGAACGGATACGGCGGTCAGTTAGTCATAACCGAAGGTAACTTCACGCTCAAGTACGCAGTTCGTACAGCGTTCTCACGTCCGATCATCATAAACGGCAAGGCAAAGCTGACGGTTACGGGACGTTGTGCGGTGACAGCGTTTGAGAATCAAGACGCATTCATAGTGCGGGGCGGTGATGTCACATTTGACGGGCTTGCAACAGGCAGCAATGTGACCATAAACGGCGGAAATGTTACAATGGCCGCAAACAACATAAATTGCCTTACTATAAACGGCGGTAATGTATCCATTTCGTCAGGTGGGTTTGCCGAAATCGTAACTACGGTCAGTGATAAGGTGATAGCCGATTATATCGATCACGGCTTCTGGGTACAGGACAGAGGAACAAAAGAGTGGATAGATATATACAGTCTTAATAAGGCAACGGCGTCATCGACAAGCGGTCTTACGGTACGGGTGTGTCCGATGCAGATAATTCAGCCGAGGAATAATGTATATTACACCAACGGCTATTATCCCGGCGACATACCGTCACTTCAAATAAATGCAGTGCCGTGGTATTCAGGCGAGGTCAACGCAGATGTTGCTTATCAGTGGATCGCCATTGATGAAAACGGCAACGAAACAGAGATAGAGGGCGCTACGGACAGAAAGCTGTCGCTCGAAAATCTCACAACGGGCAGGTACTACTGCCGTCTTACCTACAGCAATGCTGCAACGGCGGGAGTTTCGATGAAGTCGGACGTTGTAACGGCTACGATAACCGAATGTGAGCATTCCGGAGGAGAGGCTACCTGCACCGAAAAGGCAAAGTGTGAAATATGCGGTGCGGAGTATGGCGAACCTCTCGGTCACGACTATGTTGTAATTAAAGTAGTTGAGCCTGACTATCGCAACGAAGGCTACAGCGTATTTGAATGCACAAGATGTAAGGATTCATATATCGGAAACCGTGTTCCCGTAAAGCCTATTCCCGATGTGGAAGAAATAGCGGTTGAAAAGACGACATACAATGAAGTCGATATAAGCTGGAAGAATATAAGCGGTGTTGACGGATATTATGTCGAATGCTATGTCGGCAATCAGTGGAAGCGGATCGGCTTCAGCACGGACGGCGACAGAGTAGCGGCAAAGCTGAGCGGTCTTTCTGCAGGCCTTAAATATAAGGTAAGGATAGCGGCTTATGCAGGAAGATTCACCGGCAAGTTCAGATGTTTCTATGTTGATACCGTTCCTTCTCCCGTATGGAATATAAATACGGTGAAGGCTACCGATGAAACGGTAAGAATAAGCTGGAGCAGAAACACCAGAGCGGACGGCTACAAGGTAGAGTGGTACATTGATAATCAGTGGTCTGTAAAGACTGTTACCGGCAACAATAATATAGCGGCGGTTATAGACGGACTTTGTGCAGGAACACGATATAAAGTAAGGGTAAGCGCATATAAGGGCGACCTTTACAGCCCGTATACATACGGCTATATCGATACGCTCCCGTCAAAAGTTACGGGTATTACGCAGGCAGTAACATCTTCTTCGTTTACGCTTACATGGGATAAGAACGAAAGTGCAGACGGTTATACTGTTCAGTACTATGCAGACGGTAAGTGGAATGAAAAGACGCTGACCGGCAATAACAAAACTACCGTTACAATAGGCTCGCTTAAGGGCTACAAAACCTACAAGGTCAGAATAAAGGCTTATAAGGGTGAGCTTAAGAGTGCATTTGACGACATCTATATCACTACCGCTCCGACAAAGGTCAGCGGTCTTAAGGTAAAGAGCGCAGTTGACTCAAAGGCGGTTGTTATATGGAATGCGGATGCAACCGCTGACGGATATAACGTAGGATATTATATTGGCGGTAGGTGGCTCGAAAAGACCATAACCGATAATAAGACAGCAATGGCTGTGCTTGGCGGACTTACACCTTACAGCACATATAAAGTAAGGGTAAGAGCGTATAAGGGCAATCTGTACGGTGATTGCAGCTATACTACGGTTACTGCAGTGCTTTCACCGGTAACCGATATCAAGGTTGTATCGGCAAAGAGCAACTCTATAACCGTTAAGTGGGGTAAAAACGCCAGTGCAGACGGATATAAGGTTGAAATCTACAAAGGCGGCAAGTGGGTCAAAAAGACGTTAAAGGGCAGTGCAAATGCTACTGTCACTATTGACGGACTCAGGGCCGGAAGCGTGTATAAGGTAAGGATTGCGTCTTATAAGGGTGCAAATACAAGCGCTTATACTTATGCGAATGTGAATACAGCCAAATAAGCTGACAGTAAAAAATAGAGAACACCGGGCGACCGGTGTTCTTTTTTGTGTATCAGATGCGTTTTTACTATAAGAACAAACTGAGCCGTAAGCAAGAGTGCTTACGGCTCGATTTGCATAATTATAACGTTAATATCCGCCGGTAACGTGACCTTAGCCGAGCTGAAACAGCCGGAACGGCGAATTTGGTGCGGCTCACAGCCGCCGCTTACTTGAAGTATCTGTTCAGCAGACCCTCGAAAGCCTTGCCGTGTCTTGCTTCGTCCTTAGCCATCTCGTGAACTGTGTCGTGGATAGCGTCAAGATTTAACTGCTTTGCTCTCTTAGCGAGGTCGAGCTTGCCCTGTGTAGCACCGTGCTCTGCGGCAACTCTCTTTTCGAGGTTTTCCTTAGTCGATGCGCTTACAACATCGCCTAAAAGCTCTGCGAACTTTGCTGCGTGTTCAGCCTCTTCCCAAGCTGCCTTTTCGTAGTAAAGGCCTACCTCGGGGTAACCTTCTCTGTGAGCGGCTCTTGCCATAGCGAGGTACATACCTACCTCTGTGCATTCGCCCTCGAAGTTTGCCTTTAAGCCTGCAAGAATCTCCTCATCCTCAACTGCCTTTGCAACGCCTACCTTGTGCTCGTCTGCAAATACAAGCTTATCGTTTTCCTTAAGCTCTGTGAACTTGCTGCCGGGAACCTTGCACTGGGGGCAGAACTCGGGAGGTGTATCTCCCTCATGAACGTAACCGCATACCGGACATACCCACTTTTTCATAGTAAATTACCAATCCTTTCATTGTGATAAAATCTTTATTTTCTCATTGTTGTTAGCAAAATCAGTAACGCTTACTGATTTGTTGGTTTTATTATAACCTATACTTCGGCGTTTGTCAAGAGGTTTTGCAAAATTTTTTTGTAAAAATTAGGTTAGTGGGGGCTTACTTTGGTGGTTGAGGTTTTGGAAGGGTTGGTGAGGGGCGAGTTGTGATTGTGAGAAGGCTGTGGGGATGTCAGTAATCGGTGTAACGATCCCTCAGTCTTGCGACAGATAGGGTTGAGCGGATATTAACGTTGATTAAATCGCAGAATGTTGCAATTTATAATAAGAAAAAGTCTTGTCGCAATCCAGCTCCCTTTGGCAAGGGAGCCAAGAATGTTTGCGATTTGCTACATTTTGCGAAACCGGCAAAGTGTTTATAAGCCAAGTTTGGCGTTTGCAGTTTATATGCGGTTGTGATGAATTGTAGGAATATTCGTAGGGGAGTGTCTGTGTGTGCTTTTTGGTTTCGCATCCGTGCGAAACTTTGGGCACACACTTAAGGCATCCTTGCCTTGCTTGCCCCTCCCGAAACATCATTGCAATTATCAAAAATCAAGTTAATAT
>ERZ1026931.584-NODE-584-length-15299-cov-5.923511_pt1 | contig 15299 bp, 13 predicted proteins | sample MGYA00519253_ERZ1026931 | MGnify/ENA primary metagenome ERZ1026931 (study PRJEB26926, sample SAMN06164831) | human gut metagenome | biome: ENVO:00009003; feature: ENVO:2100002; material: ENVO:00002003 | host: Homo sapiens | place: USA | collected 2012 ... | reverse complement strand
GCGTAGTCTCGTGGGCTCGGAGATGTGTATAAGAGACAGGTTGTACCCGCGATAGACCACACGGACTATCGGGAAGCTCCACCGGGTACAAAGTTACTGATTTAACAGGCAAAATGAGCTAAAGCATTACACTATCCACCAAAATAGGGCCGACAATATGCCGCCTATGACGGTAAGAGACCAGTCTATCCAGTCCCAAAGTCCGCCTTTCAGTTTGTCTTTCAGTTCCAGACAGGAGGCTGCGACAGCTGCAGCATAGAGCGCTGTCCACGGGGTGAAGGCCAAAATGCCTACCAACAAACCGCCAATAAGGTGTTTGTAGCGGTTGCTTTGTTTGAGAAATTCGATAATTTTGTTCATAACGGGTTGTTTTTAAAAATTGTTTTGTATATTTGCAGTGAGGAATAGCGTTAGATGTTCAGAACGGGATTGTAGTTCCCGGAGCTTGCGTCTTTCGCTATTCTTTCTTTTTTATATGTTTGTATAATTCACCTCCTTCTGAAAGACTGTGCAGCGTGTATTCGTGCCAGTCGTATTCCCGAACTATTATCAGTGCTTTTTCACCTCTTACTTCTATCTCGAAAATGTGCGATTGTATGAGGTGTGGAATACCTTTGTGGTTATCTGCTGTTCCCAGGTATTTGGCTTTGGCAAATACATTCTTTATATCCAGAAGCATGAGGTTCTTTTCATGGTAGAACTTGTATGGCTGGTTGGTCCATTCTTGAAGCGTGCGTTTTGATATGTTTACCGGGAATGGGAATTCATTATTCGTGATAACTGTTCCCTGCAATGGCTTGGCTTGCTTCTTTATCTGTTTGGCATCTGCATTGGCCAATGTTCTTACCAGTTTGCATGCGGCGCACAATTCATTTTCCGGAACGAAGACCAGTTTCATATTTCCGTTGTTCATATCGCAATCCTTACAGCGCTTGATGGTGTATGGATTATAGTCGGGCATCGTCTTTTGTTCCATGCCTGCATTGAACCGGAACATTCCCTTTTTGTCAACTTCCAAAGCTGATTTCCCCCTTGCCATGGCCTCTTCGTGGTCTGTAGGCGGATACTTGGATTTGCGTACCTGGACCACGGAACAGCGGCAACCCCATCCGTTAGGAGGATAGAATTCTGCCCAGAACGGGTCTGAAGCCGGGAGTGTGATGCCGGCCATTTCTGCATGGGTGGGACGTACCTTTGCATCCCCGGCCGTGCGGTACTGTAGATAATAGCGGTCGCCGTCCTGCATGAACCGTTCCCATTTGGCTGCCATTTCAGCCGAAGCCTGTACAAAGGTGAATTCAGCCCGTAGATAGTTTGAATTGTATGTTTCGTCGATCTTCCGGACATCATTCAAAAAGCGTTCGAACGTCTTTCTATTGCCGTTTTCATCCAACAGGGAGGGAAAGGCTTCATTCAGTTCATGGAAGGTCTTCAAGCCGGAGAATACATAGTTGGAACGCTCCAGCCGCTTGCGCATGGTCTCGGACATTTCCACCTTTCGGAATGAACCGTTCAAGACAGAAGAATGAGCTTCTATAAAATCCTGCGCTTCTTCGGATGCCAGGATACCTATTTCAAGGTTTGCCCCTTCTTGCCGGAACAGCACCTTCATCATGCGGTCAAAGCGTTCCGTGAGCTTGTCGCGCATGAGTTTTGCCTCGTCCTCCATGGAGAGGCATAGTTTCTGTTTGCCCAACAGGTGGGCATACCGCTGGTGCAGCCCCGAATAATCATCGGGGCTCAGTCGAAAAAACGGGACAGCGTTTCAGCCGGTTTGCCGTCTTTCTTTTTTTTCGGTTCTGTCGGGTCCGGCTCTTCTTTCGGTTCCTTCTCCTCGCACGGGATACCGTATTTTTCCTCAAAGTACTGAGGCTTTACCTTGTAGTGTTGCAGTACCATTTCCTCGTAAGCTTTCTGCTGTTCGGGCGTGTAGTCAATGGAGTAGTCCCAATCGAAGCGCAGCCCTTTAACAGGGAACCCGTGGCGCACCATGCGCGGAATGAGCTGGTTGTTCACTATATCCCGAAGCATATCACAGTCGCTTTCCACGAGGTTCTGGAACACTTCAAGGTGCGTTTCCGACTGTGATAGGCTGCTTCCGTCCTCGATGGTCATCGTCTGCCCGATGATAAGCTTTGACAGTTCGGAGTTGGCCCGATCGATACGCTTGTCATAGACATTGAATGCGTCCCCCTTGCCGCTTTCCACAAATTCGATTTCGGTTTCCATTCCTGCCACCATGGAGAGGGCGGTTCCGGCTTCACGCAACATCTTGTCGAGACGGTCAATCTCTTTCTGATCGCGCGAAGTGGTGCGTGCTATACGCATGGGCATTCCGAATATTTCCCCGAAGGTGTCCCAAAAGGCCAGCATGTTCTTTTTGGGAATAGTCTGTGAAGCAGCCTTGAGATACAGCCCGAGGTCGTCGGGCCTACCTGCCTCAATGAGCCAGTCGGAAAAAGGAGGCTGGCGGTAGTCTATACCTGTAGTCCAGTCCTGCCCGAGGTCGGTAATGACACGCCCATACTCAGGAATGACATGTTTGCGCGGAATAAGCTTCACATCCGAATAACAGATGCAGCCGTCGCCGTCAGTGCAAAGGTCGCCCAATTCGATGAGCGAATGTCCCCAGTAGATTGAATCAAGTGCATAGCGCATGAGCTGCTTGAACCAGGACTGGTCAAAGAAGTGAACCGCTTCCTCGTTCTCATCCCCTTTCATATCCACGATTTTGAAAGAACGTGCCATGACAAAACCTCTGCGCTGCTCCACACACCCGGAGAGGTGAAGGTCTATTTCCGCGTCCCGGTAGATGTCGTACAGGCGCTGGCGGCTGGGACTGTCCACATTGATGGCATACTGCCAGGCATCGCGCCAGTTCTTGATGTCCTTCCGGGTGAGTGCATCGGTGGTGCGTTGCAGGTCGATGACCATTTTCTGCACCCGCTTGATGTCTTTCCCCTTGGCCAGATTAAAATTGCCGTATGGCGTTTGCAGTACGTTTTTCGGTTTATTGGAAAACATACCGCTGAAAAAGTCTTTAATATCCATAATCCTACCAGTTATGATGAAGCTGCTTCTGACAGCTGTAAACAAATGAATTTCCGGACGGAAGCCCATCTTCTCCGACAGCCAAAGGCAAATCAGGGACAATTTTTCCGGCCTGTACGCCTTCAAGCCACTTGATGGCCCGTTCATACCGTTCCTTGCGTATCTCGCTTCCCATCTTTTGCGGCATGGCTGCACTCATGTGGTAAAGTGAAATGTCGCAGGTGTACATGACAATGAGGCGGTTCCGATGTTCATCCTGTGCAGAGAAAATGGCCGTACAGTCGTATTTCGGCCGTAGATAACCGGCAATTTCTTCCCGGGCTTCCGCTTCTGCATTGGTACGGTTTTCCGGGCTTACCTGCGAGATAACCTTTAATGCGTTGTCGCCGATGACAACTTTGTAATCTTCTTCTGTAATGAACATGACTTTACTTTCATTTAGTGATGAACAATGCCATTTTTTCTATATCCCGGATAGTGGTTCCCTTGCGGAAACGGTGGCGGTGAATCAGTTCACAGATGTTCCTTTTGGGGACAACTTTCAGTTTGCCACCCATATACAGGACGTAGTACTTTCTTCCGTAGAGCTTGGCGTACTTGCAAGCACGGGCAACGGCACGTTTATAGCGCCATGCAAAAATCATTCTTTTAATCAGCTGTATCATGTTACCATATATTTTTGGCGGTCGGCCTTTTACCGAACACCGGTTGAAAACTCTCCTGCCTTGAATTGCGCTGCAGCATCCAGATGGCTCCCTCGTCGGCATCCGGTGCATCATCGTGAATACGGCTGCCACGCTCCAGTGCCAAGGTCTGTTCGATTCCGGTCTGCATATCCGGCGATTCTTTCAACTTCTCATTGTAGAATACGAAACCGCGTTCCCATAATGGTGACACCGCTTCGATGCGCTGGAGCTTGTCCGGTTTCTTTCGTTTGTCCGGCATGATGGGCAGTTGGTATCCACGCAGATTCCCTTCTGCCTCAAACTCATCCAGAATGACATCCTGCATGAAGTTCGCTTCCATAAAGAACTGGACGGCTGCCGTATCACGTGTACGCTCGTAGAGGTCGTAAAGCCACCGTACCATTCCTGAAACGGTATCCTGCCGGACGTAACAGTCTATAAGGTGCAGTTCCTTCCCAATCTTGCCCCAAAGGCGGCAAGCCTTGTAGTCGTTGGAAGTGGTCGATTTGAAAGAGGGGTCGGTATAGCAGACCAGCATTTCATACTTGGATAGCCTGGGCAGTTTCTTGTAACGAATCCAGTCTGCCCGAAAAATAGTTCCGTCCACGATGGGGTTGTGCATCATCTCCTTTTCCCATGCCCGGTAGCCTACGAAATCCCTGTATTCCTGCGCCTCTTCTTTCGTCCATTTTTCGCGCCATACCGGTTCTCCGTTCTTGTCTATTGCCTTGATGACGGATACATGTACCCCTTTTGTCTTGGTGAGATTGGCCAGCACCGAGTTTTTAGAAATGAGGTTCCCGACCATGATAAAACGCCCCCGGCCCACATCCAGTGCACCAAAAAGGGCTTCTTTCACCCAGTCTGTAATGTCATGCACCCGTTTCTCATTGCGGCACAGTTCGTCGTCATCCAAGTCATCGATGACGATGTAGTCCGGACGTGCTTCCCGGTCTCGCAAACCACGTGGAGACTGTCCGCGTCCGCAAGCCAGGAATTTCACCCCGTTGGCCGCCTTGAACTCCCCATCCTGCCAGGAGGCATTCCCCTGCTGCTTGCCGAAGTCGGCAATGATGCGCTGGTTATGTTCCAGTTCTGCCTGAATATCTCCCAGCAGACGTGTGGCTGAGTCCTCACTTTTGCCGACCACCACCATGAAGTTGATGAGACGTTTGGGCTGGAACATCAGCCACAGCGGAACAAAAATGTCCATGTGTGTGGACTTGGCATGGCCACGCGGCCACATGAATACCGCTTTCAGGTTGGGTGTGCCTTTTACTTTAGCCGCTGCCGCATTGTGGAACGGTGCATTGTGGATGGTGCGTATGACTTCCCCGGTGGTTTTGTCACGCAAGGTGAGAAAGTGGGGGAAGTAATATTCACAGAACGCGGCATAGTTACCCTGCAGACGCAGAATACGCCTGTCCTTTTGTGCCGGTGTCTCGCCCGCGAGCAAAGCCGTATCCGTGATGGACTGCACTCTTTTACAGTGTTCCTTCCACTGTTCGTATGCCTGTTTCTTTTCCGCTGCTGTTGCCATAGCCGTTTTATTTTATGCCCATCTGTTCGGTGATATACAGATCCTGGTACTTGTTGATTACCCTGACCAGTTCCGGAGTCACTTCCGGGTCGATGGTTGAACGGTATTCAATCCATTTGGAGAATGCCATGAACACTTCAATGACATCCACTACGTTGGCCTTCTTGTCTAACTTTTCAATCACCGCCGAAAGTTTGGCCAGTTTGTCCCCGAGACCAGCTACAAGTGCAGGGTCGTTCGATTCGTTGACTTGAGTAATGAGTGTATCAATGGTGAGCAGGAGTTTGTTCACCAGTTCCGGCCGGGTGACGTTCTTTGCCGCCCTTGCCTCTTTCCATCCGTCAGCCGTGCACCATTTTGAGATGGTGACGCGTGACACGTCCACTTTCTCCGCAATTTCAGTCTGTTCCATGCCGGAAAGGAACAGTGAGCGTGCAAGAGATTTTTTCTTTTCGATTTCTGCCTTTGTCATATAATAAAGAATATAGGGTTAAAGGCAGGCTTCGGAGTCCCTTGCACCTGCCCGATTTATTCGCAAAGTTGTCCGCTTATCAGCTTGCAGCCAAAATAATGTGCAACGGTTTCATAGAAGTGTGCAACCATTGCACACTTTTTTGGCTTCCCGGTAAGTGCTCTGTAATATTGCAGCGCCAATGCATAAAGGCGTGGCATGAGAAAATGAGTAAACGTGTAAGAATTTCAAACGACAGCCTGAACAGCTACGGAAGCCGTGTGTTGACATCGGGCATGAGTGTGGAGCAGTATTGCCGAAACCCGGTACTGCTGTACATGCACCAACGCGGAAACGTGATTGGTTATGTGAAGGACCTTCGGGTAGAGGATGGTGAAGTAACCGGGGAACTGGTGTTTGACGAAGCGACCGACCTCAGTAAAAGATGCAAGAAACAGTTTGAATTCGGCAGTCTGAGAATGGTGAGTGCCGGAATAGACATTCTGGAACTGAGTGACCAGCCCGAACATTTGCTGCAGGGGCAGACCAGCCCGACAATAACCAAAAGCAAGCTGTATGAGGTATCACTGGTGGATGTAGGTTCCAATGATGATGCCATCGTACTGATGAAGGATGGAAAACAAATCACATTGGGAAAGGATGGTGATTGTCCTTTGCCACTAATCAATAACCAAAAAACAACAGAAGAAATGGAACTGAAACTTTTGGCCCTTCAATTGGGGCTGCCGGAAACGGCAACGGAGGCTGATGTTAATCAAGCCTTAAATGAACTGAAAGCAGCCAAGGCAGAGAATGATTCCCTGAAGCAAGAAAACGGGAAGCTGACTTTGGCCCGTATCACTGGTCTTGTAGAAAAGGCAGTGGTGGAAAAGCGTCTGGGAGAAGACAAGAAGATACAGTTTATCGAACTTGGCAAGAAGGTTGGTGTCGATGAACTGAAGAATGTGCTTGATGCCATGCAACCACAGGTGAAGATTTCCACTGTATTGAGCTATCAGGGCGGCAAGCAGCAGGCACAGCCGTCCACCTATGCCAAACTGAGCGATGTCCCGAGTGATGCGCTGCTTGAAATGCGCGAGCATAACCCGGAGGAGTACAAGCGCCTGTACAAGGCTGAATACGGCATGACCTGTGAAATTTGAAAACCTTTAAAATGAAGAAAATGGGAAAAATTGTAATGCTTTTGACGGTACTTCTGTTCAATACGCTGACAGGTGTCGTGTGTGCTTCGGTATTGGGATTCTCTCCGGTGGCCGGAGCTGTGGGAATGAATGCGGTGGCAGCCTTTATGGGAATGGCCCCGCAAAGTACTTCAATACTCCGTGAAGGGGTTTATACGGAAATCTGGACAGGGGAACTTGTTAAGGTGCTCCGTGCCGGACTGGAAGGAACCTGGCTGTCAGGAATCCCCGACCAAAGCAGTATCGTGAACAACGATGTGATTCATCTGGTAGAAGTTGGTGTAGATCCGGATGTCTTGATAAACAATAAAACCTATCCGATTGATGTGCAGGCTTTGGAAGACAAGGATATTGCCATCAAGCTGGACAAATTCCAGACCAAGGCTACGCCGATTACAGACGATGAGCTTTATGCCATCAGCTATGACAAGACCGCCCGTGTGAAAGAGGGACATGCCAACAGTATCAATGATGCGAAGTTTACCAAGGCGGCCCATGCGCTTTGTGCGAACAAAAATACGGAAACTACTCCGGTGCTTAAGACTACCGGCGAGAAAGATCCGGCTACAAACCGTCTGCGCCTTACCGTGAATGACCTTGTGGAAATGAAGCGTGCCCTTGACAACCTGCGCGTACCGTCAGACGGCCGCAGACTGGTGCTTTGCCCCGACCATGTGAATGACCTGCTGCTGACCAGCCAGGCATTCCGCGAGCAGTACAACATTGACCGCAACAGCGGCAAGGTAGGCAACCTGTACGGCTTTGAAATCTATGAGTACGGCAACAATCCGCTTTATACTACAGCCGGAGTGAAAAAGGCATTGGGTGCAACGGCAGAAGCCGGTGAATTCCCGTGTTCGTTTGCCTTCTACAAACAGCGGGTTTTCAAGGCAACAGGCTCTACCAAGATGTATTATTCCGAGTCAAAGAACGACCCGTTGAACCAGCGTAACCTGATTAACTTCCGCCATTACTTCATCTGCATGCCCAAGAAAGAGGATGCCGGAGTGGTAATGATGAGCGGCTATCAAGCATGATGATTATGGCAAAGTTGAAATATCTGGTAATACACTGTACGGCAACCCCGGAGGGGCGTGAGGTATCATCGGCGGACATCCGCAAATGGCATACTTCTCCGGTTGCCCAGGGAGGAAGAGGATGGAAGCAGGTTGGCTATACCGACCTGTTCCACCTGAACGGAGGCGTGGAACGTCTGGTAGAAAACAATGAGGATGCACAGGTGGACCCTTGGGAAGTGACCAACGGAGCCAAAGGATATAACAGTGTAAGCCGTCACATCGTGTATGCCGGAGGCGTGGAAAAAGACGGTAAGACCCCGAAAGACACCCGCACCGGCTGTCAGAAAAAGGCACTGGAGAAGTATGTGAAGGATTTTCACCGGAAATTTCCTGATGTACGCATTGTAGGACACAACGAACTGGCAGCGAAAGCCTGTCCGAGCTTCGATGTGCAGGAATGGTTGAAAGAAATAGGTATTAATCAATAATAAAACCGGGTGGTATGGACTTGAGCGAATTTATGAACATTATCCTTGGCGGCGGCCTGGTTGGTACGGTGGCGACCATTGGCTCCTTGCGGGCTACTGTGAGAAAAGTGAAAGCGGAAGCGATGAAGGCCGAGGCCGGTGCAGAGGCCATGCGCATAGATAACGCCGAACATGCCACCCGCATTTTGATGGAAAATATTGTAAAACCTCTAAAAGATGAATTTTGTGAAACAAAGAAAGAACTGGCCCGCAATACGCGCGAGATGGCCCGTCTTAGAAAAGCTATTGATACAGCCGGAAACTGTCCTCATCGTGACGATTGCCCTGTGCTTGACAGGTTGCGCGAGTCACCGAAAGAGCATGAACCGGGAAGTCCGGACGGAATCGGCAAGCGCCGACAGCGCGAGCGGAAGCCGACGGGCGGGACTGGTGATGGCGGGTATACCGGCGAGTTCGGTGAAGCTGTCTATACCTGCGGACAGCCTCCGTAAACTTCCTGAAGGTGCCGTGTACCGTGGCAAGAGCGGACAGGCGAATCTGACCGTAGGCAGCGACGACAGCGGGAACATCGTGGCCGAAGCCTCGTGTGACAGTCTGCAGCAGCTGGTGCTATGGTATGAAGAAGAGCTGGCGCGCATCCGTAGCGAAACCAAGAGCGAAATTTCAAATGACGTTCAAACGGTAGAAAAACGCCCTCCGAACCGGATGCGGACGTTTATCACAGGTGTATTGGCCGGCTTATTGGCCGGTGTGTTATTAACCATCAAACTTTATAAACGATGAACAAGAATTTCATGTACGGCATAGGAGCCGTAAAGTATAAGGATTTCACAATCGGGTATATTGAAAAGAACTCGTTTGACCTGGGCGGCAAGAAACCCGAGGCCGCGAAGATCGAGGCCGAACAGGTGCAGGGTGCCCCGGTGCTGGTCATCCCACAGAGTAACGGCGGCATCGCCCCGACGTTCAATGTGATCCAGATGAACTATTCGAACCTGCACAAACTGCTTGGCGGCAGCCTGCATTATAAGAAAGAAGATTCGGAAAAGAAAACTCCGATCGGCTGGACAGCCCCGTCGGAGGTGCTTGTCATGCAGGGACCATGGGAACTCTCCCTCGTGTCCGGACAGAGCGTACTGATTCCCAACGCCACGCTGCTTTCCAATCCTGCAGGCAAGCTGACCCTTACAGAAACCTCCAAGATAGAGGTTACGCTCGAAGTGGCGATGCCGGAGGACGGTTCGCAGCCTTACGGCGTGTTCGATACGGAAGCAATACCGGACGAGTGGGGGCAGTACAAGCTGCCGCCGGCGGAAGCCGCGGCTGCAGCATCGCTCCAAAGCGAGGAGGGCTAACGTATGGCTGACCGGCTGGAACAACTGATAGAGATGGAGTGTGCGGACGCGCTGCTTGACAGTGGCGTGTCCGTTCCTCTTAAAAGGTGGAAGTTTCCGTGGCTGAAACGCCCGGTGGAGGTACGTGTGACGATGAAGCGTCCGAGACTGCGGGGTCAGATATTGTTGGCCAGGGAATATCTGAAGATGGGTATCAAACCCGACTGGCAACCGAAGGACAAGGCCGAGGAACTGGCCTTTGTGGCGGAGCATGGCAAGGCCGTGAGCCGTCTGCTGGCCTATACGGTATGCCGGGGCTACGTGTCGCGGCACGTGGGTATCGGGGTGACGGCATGGGTGCTGCGGAACTTTGTGGAGTGGCGCTATCTGAAGGCTATGTTCCGGACATTCGAGCGTCTGATGGGCACGAAGGATTTTATGCGTATTATCAGCTCGACAGCGCGGGCGAACCCGATGACTCCGAGACTGAGCCAGGCAAGGAAGGGGAGTTAAGAACCCGGTATGAGGGTTCCCATAGCCCTTTCGGCTTCGTGTGGCAGATAGCGAGTGCAACGGGCTGGAGTGTGGACTACATTCTGGACGGTGTGAATTACCAGACGCTGATCATGATGCTGAACGACGCACCGCGGTATGTGCGGAAAAAGCAAGGCGGCGGAAACGGTGCTCCCGGACCGGAACACAGCGCCGAGGATGAAGCGAACGATATAGTAGGATTTTTTCAAAGCAAACTGGAATGAGCAAACCTGTAGAAGTTGAATTTTTGATGAAGGACAAACTCACGCCCGGCATGAACAAGGCCGAGCGTGAGGCGCTGGAACTGCGTAATACCGTCAGACTGCTGGAGGCTGAACTGGAAAGGCTGCGCCTTGCCGGGGAGACGGCTGCCCCCAATCTGGACCAGAGTGCCAATATCGCGCAGATCCATGCACTGGAGAAGCAGCTTGAGGAATTGCGTGGCAAACTGAAACTGCTGCAGGAGGAATCGGAATCCGTGCAGGTCACCCCTGCAGACATGCCCAATGCACAGCGCCAGTTCAACGGGCTTCACAACAGCATCCAGCAGATGGCACGTGAAATGCCTTCTTTGGCCATGGGACCGCAGATGTTCTTTCTGGCCATATCCAACAACCTGCCGATTTTTACGGACGAACTGGCCCGTGCCCGTAAGGAATATGATGAGCTGCAGAAGTCAGGCAAGAAAGGCACACCGGTATGGAAACAGGTCCTGTCCTCGCTCTTTTCCTGGCAGACGGCCATGACCACCGGCATCATGCTGCTGGTAATGTACGGTGATGAAATCTGGGATTGGACGAAAAACCTGTTCAGTGCCAAAAAAGGCGTGGATGAATTCAACATATCACTCAAGGAAATGACCGAGATAGAGAAGGACGGCCGTGCCCAGATGGTGCGTACCCGCTTCGAACTGAAATCGGTCATCGATGAAATAAAGAACTTCACCGGCAGCAAGGAACAGGAAAAGGCGAAGGTAGAAGAACTGAACCGCAAGTACGGGGAATCTTTCGGGTATTATAAAACACTTTCCGAATGGTATGATACCCTTATCCAAAAGAGCGAGGACTATGTACAGGTTCTGCTGCACCAGGCCAATGTCCAGAACCTTGTAAAAAAAGCTGCAGAAGCCGATGAAGAGGTGAATAAAATCAAGGCGCAGAAACCGGAAGAGGCGGAAAGCGCCATGGGTTTTTTCGGGAAATGGGGACAATATATCATGCAGTCAAGCATGGCAGAATCCGGGCAGTTCTATGACGCACAGGCTGCCATTAAGAAACATGATCAGGAAGCTTATGACATACTGTTGAAAAATGCCGAAAACAAACGCGACGGTTATCTGAAAAAAGCGGAGGAAGAGGTAAAGAAAGCGGCAGAAGCAGCCAAAAAAGGAAATATCGGCGGACATACCGACCCCGAACAGTCCGGGAAGAATCAGGAAGCGGAAGCCAAGCAACGGCTTGCCACAGAGCGCAGGCTGGCGCAGGATCTTGCCGCCCTGCAGGCCGAGAACCGGAAGGAAGAGATAGACCGTATGCAAGCCGGTACCGAAAAGAAACTGGCACAAATCGAATATGACTATAACGCCCGGAAAGAAGAGATAAACCGGCAGGAAGCCGACTGGAAGCGTGAGAACAAGGAAGCCGGTCTTTCCACCGGAGATAACGGACTTACCCGGGAGCAACAGGATGAACTTGAAAAAGCCCGTGCCTCAAACACCGCGTCCCGGAAAAAAGCGGAGGCGGACGTGTACAGGGAAGAGGCGGAAGCCATGCGTGACTATCTGAAGGAATACGGGACCTTCCAGCAACAGAAACTGGCCATCGCTGAAGAATATGCCGAGAAAATCCGCAAGGCACAGTCCCAGGGTGAAAGGCTGACTTTGGAGAAACAGCGTGATGCGGCTGTGCATAAAGTGGATATGGAAGCTCTGACCCAAAAGATAGACTGGGGAGCAGCATTCGGGGATTTGACAGGCCTGCTTGCAGACCAGATGAAGAACCTGCTTGGCGAGCTTAAACAGTATGTCAAGACGGATGAGTTCAAAAAAACGGGAGCCGCAGACCAGCAGGTCGTCTACGATGCCATTGAACGTATTCAAAGCATGCTTCCCGGTGGTAACGGCACATTGGATTTTGCCCGGTTACAAACGCAGATGCACGCTTTGGGGGATGCCGTAACACGTGTGCAAAATGCGGAACTGCAGCAGGAAGCGGCATTCGCCCGGTTAAAAGCGGCGCAGACCGATTACAACAAGGCTCTTGAAAGCGGTAACCAGGCAGAAATAGAACGTACCAAAATCGCTCTTCAAACGGCCCAATCGTCCAGTGCTTCAGCTGACGAAGAATACCTGAACGCCACCTCTGAAATGAAGGCGCTTGCCGGGGAGGTGAAAAGTGCCTCCCGGGACACGGTTGACGGGTTGAACATGGTATCCAACGGATTGCACGGCTTTGCAAGCGGAACCTTGCAGGGATCATTTGAAGGAATCCAGAATATGCTTACCGGTCTGTCAAAACTGAATATCGGAGGCAAGGTCGGTGATGCCATCAGTCAGATGTCCGAGACCCTGTCAAGTGCCGGAGTCATCGGGCAGATCATATCGGCCATTCTCTCCATACTGGATTTGCTGAAAGACGGTATTGGCCCGATTATCTCATCATTGATAGACACCATTTTCAATGCGATAACCGGAATACTCGACAATATCCTCAGCGGAGACCTGTTCAAACAGATAGGCGGTTCCCTTGTGAAAGGTATCGGGGGATTGCTGAACACGGTGTCTTTCGGAGGTTTCAACAAACTGTTCGGCATCGACGGAAACGCCAGGGAAGTGCAGGCGGCTATAGACCGCCTTACAGACCGGAACGAGAAACTGCAGACCTCCATTGAGGACCTGACCGATACCATCAAGGCAAGCAAGGGGACTAAATCGGTGGAAGCTTACCGGGATGCTTACAAATACCAGAAAGAGACGAATGCAAACTATCTGCAGATAGCGCAGGAACAGGCACGCTACAGCAAAAGCCACCACTCGTGGAACTACTACTGGGGTGGTTTCAGCCAGGCACAGATAGACAAACTGAGCGGACAGATCGGCCGCCGGTGGGACGGGAACCTGTGGAGCCTGAGCCCGGAGGAGATGAAGGCGCTGCGCAGCAATGTGGACATGTGGACGCAGATACAGAATACCGGTAAGGGCGGCTATGGCGGGCGACTGACCGAGAAGCTGGATGACTACATAGATCAGGCCGGCAAGCTGGAGGAACTGACCGACCAGCTGTATGAAGGGCTGACGGGCATTTCATTCGATGGTATGTACAGCAGCTTCATCGACAACCTGATGAACATGAAGTACGGTGCCAAGGATGCGGCGGAGGATATATCCGAGTACTTTATGAAAGCCATGCTGAGTAACAAGATAGGCGAGCTGTATAGCGAGAAATTGAAAGGCTGGTGGGAGAAGTTCGGCAAGGCCATGGAGGACAACGAACTGACCGAGGCGGAACGGAACGCGCTGATGGAAGAGTACATGCAGTATATGGATGAAGCCCTTGCCCTGCGTGACAACCTGGCGGCGGCCACGGGCTACGACAAGACCGAAGCCGGCGGCACCAGTCAAAGCGCGAAAGCGGGCGGCTACACGGCCATGACGTATGACCAGGGCACGAAGCTGGAGGGGATGTTTACCGGCGGTTTGCAACATTGGTCGAGCATGGACGACCGGCTGGAGAGCGTGTCGGAGAAGATGGACACGGCCGAGGGCCACCTGGCCCGGATAGCCGAGAACACCGGTGTGAGCGCCGGCCACCTGGGCGAGATAAAGGATGAGATAAAGAAAATGATACGTGACGGACTAAAAGTGAAATGACATGGCAGATATATTGGGCGGGCTGGTGCTGGTGAACGGCACGGACATTTGGACGGAATACGGCGTGTTCCTGGTGGAGGACCGACGTGGTGGCATGGAGAACCTCTCGGCGATCCTGACCCCGAGCAAGACGAAGAAGGAGACGGCCGTGGACATACGGGAGGAGGACGGGGAGAAATACAGCGCGGTGCTTACCCCGAGGAACGAGGCGCGTGACGTGACGCTGCACTTTGCCCTGTATAACAAGACGAAGGCGGGATGGCTGAAAAAATACTTCGCGTTCATCAATTTCCTGAAGAAAGGGAAGGACGGGTGGCTTGATATTGCGTTTCCCCAGCTTGATCTGACACTGCGTGTGAGATACACGGACAGCCCGAAGTTCACCCCGCTGACCTATTTGTGGCAGGAAGGGGTCCACGCCGGGAAATTCAAGGTGAAGTTCCGCGAGCCGGTACCGATTATATAACTATTCAAAGACGATTCGAATATGCTTTTAACGATATACGATAAAGCCGGGGCCAAGCGTGCGGATGTGGCCGCAAGTGACAGTTCGACGCAGAGCAAGGAGGTGCAGGGTGACAACGTGCTGGCGCTCTCCTTCACGCATTATGCCCATATCCCCCTTGATGTAGGCGACTTCACGGACTACATGGGCGAGCGGTACTGGCTGACGGAGCGGTACACCCCGAAAGAGAAAAGCGGTAGCGAGTGGGAGTATAACCTGAAGCTGTACGGTATCGAGAGCCTGATCAGGCGTTTTCTCGTGCTGGAGACAACGGACGGCGACACCAATCCCCTGTTTACATTGACGGCCACGCCCCGTGACCATGTGGCGATGGTGGTGAAGGCCATCAACGACGGCATGGGTAACATTACCGACTGGAAGGTGGGGCAGGTGGACGGTACCGACCTTATCGTGATCGACTACGAGGGCATGTACTGCGACCAGGCCTTGAAGGAGATCGCCGGCAAGGTGGGAGGCAAGGCAGAGTGGTGGGTCGAGGGGCAGACGGTGAACGTGTGCCGTTGCGAACACGGCGAGGAGATCACGTTGGGATACGGCAAGGGGCTGACCTCCCTGGAGCGGGATACGAGCAATACGGCAAAGTTCTACACGCGCCTTTTC
>ERZ1026931.564-NODE-564-length-15748-cov-6.296247_pt1 | contig 15748 bp, 7 predicted proteins | sample MGYA00519253_ERZ1026931 | MGnify/ENA primary metagenome ERZ1026931 (study PRJEB26926, sample SAMN06164831) | human gut metagenome | biome: ENVO:00009003; feature: ENVO:2100002; material: ENVO:00002003 | host: Homo sapiens | place: USA | collected 2012 ... | reverse complement strand
ACAAAGGTAGGAAGGAAAAGAGGGGAAAAAAACACGCACGAGGCCGAATGCTTACAGAGGAATTAGGGTATTCATCAGGCTGGTAAAGGATACTTGTACAGCTTGTTGCTGCTTGTAGTTTGCGATTGGTGGATATGGGGTCTGTCTGTTCCTGTCGGATATGTTTTGAAGTAAGGAAAGAGCTTGGGAAATATTTTTCCATCGGCTGAAAGGACTGATAGCAGACTGAAAGGACTACTGTCAGCCTTATGCATTGTGTAATAGTGAGTTATGCCGACTGAATGGACTGAAGAAAGGTTCGTGAAATAGGTATATGTAAGAGTGTTTTGTAGGAAAAGTGTATTTGTTCATACCATTGTATCCGCAAAGTTTGCATTCGGCGGAAACTGGGTCTGTACTTGGTGGAAAAGAGAACCGGAAATTATTTTCAGTTCTCTTCCTTATTCTTATCCTGTTTCAAATGCTGTTCCATGTACATGCTGGGAGGCATTCCGTACAGATCCTTGAAAGCGGTCGAGAAATTGTTGGGATTGGTGAATCCGGTCAAGTCCGCCACTTCGGCTATGGTGTACCGTTTCTTCGACAACAGTTCTGCCGCTTGTTTCAGTCGGATGTTCCGGATAAAATCCCGTGTGGTCTGGTTGGTCAGTTCTTTCAGTTTACGGTGCAAGTGCACGCGGCTAATGCCTACCTCGGTGGTAATCATCTCCACGGTGAGGTTCGGGTTGCTCAGGTTTTCGTTGATGACCCGCATGATTCGTTCCATCAGTTTGTCATCGGGGGACTGTACTTCTATTGGTTGTACCTTATCCCCTTGGGTCTGTTGTCCGGTATAGGTATTGCGTAGCCGTTCACGACTGCGGATCAGGTTGGCGGTCGTTTTCCTCAATATCTCTATATGGAAAGGTTTGGTCATGTAGGCGTCGGCTCCTGTTTCCAGACCTTCCAGATTGTCTTCCTCCCGTGTCTTGGCAGTGAGCAGTATTACCGGGATGTGGTTCAGGTTCACATTTTGCTTTATTTTGCGGCATAAGGTAAGTCCGTCCATTTCGGGCATCATGACATCACTTATTACCAAGTCCGGGGTTTTATTGAAGATGCTTTCCAGTGCCTCCTTGCCGTTGCAGCTTTCCAGGGTATGGTAATCGCTTGCCAGTTCACGGCAGATATAGCGGCGTATATCTTCATCGTCTTCTACCACCAGTACTTTGTATTTCGTTTTGGTTCGTGTTTTTCCGTTTTCTTCTTCCTCGGTTTCATAAGGAACAGGGAGGACCGGAGCCGGAGTGTGGAAGAGAGGAGCTTTGTCGGCTTCCATTTCTTCTTTGCGCAGATGGGCGCATCCCAGAGGCATACGGATGATAAAGCTGCATCCCGGTTGTCCGTCCGGATTATTTTCTACACGGATGTCTCCATGATGAAGTTCCACCAGTGAGCGGGTGAGGTGCAGCCCGATACCGGTGCCTATGTTTGAGTTGTTTTGGCTATTCCGTATCTGGTAAAAGCGTTCGAATATGTGTTCTGTTTCTTTGGGGGCGATTCCTATTCCGCTGTCGGTCACGGTGATTTCGGCATACTGTTGCAATGGTTTCGGCAGGGTGGAGTCCTTACCGGTGCGTAGCCGTATGTCCACACTGCCTCCTTCGGGGGTGAATTTGAAGGCATTGGACAGGATGTTCAGGATAATTTTGTCGAAGTTCACCGGGTCCACCCACAATTTTAAGTGGTCGGCGCCCTCGTGGTGGAACTGCAAAGTAATTTGTTTTTTGTTCGCTTGTTCTGTAAAGGTTTCACACAAATCATTAATGAATCCGGTCATTTCGGTTTCACGGAAAACGAGTGACATCTGTCCTTTGTCTATCTTGCGTATATCCATCAATTGGTTTACCAGCCGCAGGATTCTTTCGGAATTGCGCCAGATGATGCGGTAGTTCTTTTGCCGTTCGTGGTCTGTATCGTTTGTCATCAGTTTTTGCAAAGGACTGATGATGAGTGACATCGGAGTACGTATTTCGTGGGAGATGTTGATGAAAAACTGTAGCTTGGCTTCGTTTATCTGTTCGGCATGGATATGTTGCATCATTTCCTGTCTTATGCGGTAACGGTGTCTCATTTGCAGGATGATGCCATAGACGGCTGCTACTGCCAATAAGGCATAGATCAGCATGGCCCAGCCCGATGCCCACCATGCCGGTGCGATGTGAATGGTGATTTCATCGGTGTCGGATTCCAGCAGATAATCTTCGGCTTTGATCCGGAAATGATAATCGCCGGGGGGAAGGTCGCTGAATGACACTCGGTTGACTCCTTTGGGAAGTTTGACCCAGGGAGTGTTGTTTATGGTATATAGATACGTGATACGTTCGGAATTATTTAGTTCGCGGGTAGAGAACTCGATGCTGAAAGCGTTGTCGTTATGTGACAAGTGGAAATCCCGGGCCTCAAAGACGGAGGTGTTTATGATTTCTTTTCCGCCCGACAACATTCCTTTCCTTATGGGTTGGTCGTGCAGATAGAAGTCGATGATGCGTACGTTCCATTTTTTTGCGGGATTCGTAATCTCTTGAGGATTGAAATAGGTAATTCCGTTTGTACCTCCAAACCAGAGTATGCCGTTGTGGTCGGCAAAAGAGGCGTTTTTGCTGAATTCATTTCCTTGCAGACCGTCGTCTGCATAGAAATTGCTGAACGTGTGGGTATTCAGATTAAAACGTGACATTCCGGCATTGGTGCTTATCCATAAGTTGTCCTGCCCGTCTCCTTTGATAGCATATACGGCGTTACTGGATAGTCCGTGGGCGGTGGTGTAGGTCTTTAGTTGCTGGGTTTGGGGATTCCATTCTGCCAGTCCTTCGGAATTGCCTATCCAGATGTTGCCTTGGGGGTCTTCATAAAGGGAGTGGATGATGTGTCTGGATAGGATTTCTTCAGTCTTGAAGTCGTCGGTGCTCAGGTCTATACATCTTATTCCGTCATACGTTCCTACATAAAGGTGGTTGTCACCGGCGTACAAAAGACAGCTTATCCATTTATATTTTTTGGTGGCAGCATTGAATTTAGGGTCATATACAGACTGTCCTGTCTTCAAGTCATAATAGAAAAGTCCGGCTCCCATGGTGGCTATCCAGAGTCGTTTGTCCTGGTCTTCAACCAGATCATACACGCGTTGGATACGGTTTCCATTCTTGTCTGTCAGATTCTGCAGATAGCTGCACTGTCCTGTTTTCTTATCCAGTCTGCCTAGTCCGTTGGTATAGGATCCGAACCACAGATTATGTTCAGAGTCTTCATACAGGCCGAAAACGGTGGAAGGAACCGAAGAGGGGCTGTCATGTGGGGCATAATGGACTTTTTGCTTCAGTTCTGTGGTGATGCCGTATATGCCGTCGTTGTCAGTACCTATCCATAATATGCCTTTGTGGTCGCGGCAGAGTGAGGTGATACAGTTGGAGCCGATGATATTCTTGTTTATTGATTTGTAGCCTATGTACTTGAAACTGTTGGGCTGTGCGGGAATCATCATAACCCCTTTCTGGTAAATGGCTATCCATAGGTTTCCTGCATTGTCTTTCAGGACGGAGTGTACTTTGGAGGTACCGGAGTCGAGGTAATTATTATCAAAAGGGTAATCCGTGATGAGCTGTTTGGGGATGTTGAAAATCTTGGTGCCTTTCCCGTCCGTGCCCAGGCAAAGCTCGTTTTGGCTTATCTGGCAGATGGATTTGATAGGCAGGTTTTGTTTTCCTTTATAAAGGATAGGAATGAACTCTTCTGCTGGTTGGTTATATTTCAGCAATCCTTTGCCTATGGTTGCCAGGTAGATGTCTCCGTAGTTGTCTTCATAGAGGTCCACAATGGTCATTCCCTTCTCTTGTTTCAGAAAGTGCTTGCTTTTATTGTCCACAGAGAGGCGGTAGATACCATTCTCACCCTGTGTTACCCAAAGATTGTGTTGTCTGTCCTCTATCATGTAGTCTGTCATTTGGGTGGGGATAGGTAAGTCCAGTTTGTGTGCAGTCAGTTTCCCCTGTGTGATGGTTATGGTACACAAGTTGTTTCCCGATACCCATATTTCTCCGTTCCTACGTTCCAGAATGGACATGATATTGCTGTCAAAAGTCTTTCCGTCTTCCCATTGCGCTCGCGCGCTGAAGCTGTCGGTTTCCGGATCGTATAGCTGTATACCGTTATAGGTTCCTACGAACAACCGTCCTTTGCTGTCCTCGTACAGCACTCGTACGTAGTTATGGCAGAGGGAGTACTCGTTTTCCGGGTCATGCTTGTAGGTGATGAACTTGGCTCCGTCATAGCGGTTCAGTCCGTCTTCGGTGGCAATCCATATCATGCCGTTCCGGTCCTGATATATTTTGTTGATCAGACTGCTGGAAAGTTCCCTGTCTGTTGTGAAGAATTTGTACGATTGTCCGTGGCACAACAAAGACAGAAAAAGAAATAGTATAAGAATCGTATGTTTCATCATAATATAAATATCCCAGTAAATTCAGGTGCACAAAAATAATTCAAAAAAGAATATATAGCCTAATAAATAAGGAGTAATTTCGGTACTTTGTGCCATATCGGGCAGGTTTGTAACATGGAAAAAGGACTATGTAACATGGTTACACTCCGATATAAGGCGAATGTCCTTACCTTTGCTCTTGTTGAGCAGTGAAGAACGGAACGTAAAAACAGCCTTGTGAATTTAATACCATGAATATGAAACTTGAATGTGATTTATCCGGTATCCGGAAATGTATGATGAGTGGCTTGTCCCTGTTGCTTGCCGGAGTGTTGCAGGCGCAGAATCCGATTGTGCAGACTTGCTATACTTCTGATCCGGCACCTATGGTGCACGATGGCACCTTGTATGTTTACACGGGACACGATGAGGACCATGCCGATTTTTTCTGGATGCAAGAGTGGCGCGTCTATTCTACTAAAGATATGGTGAACTGGACCGATCACGGTTCTCCGCTTGCCATCGAGTCTTTCGACTGGGCGGACGATCGTGCCTGGGCATCGCAATGTATCGAACGCAACGGGAAATTCTATTGGTATGTGTGTCTGCATTCCAAGTTGACAAACACGATGGCTATCGGTGTGGCGGTGGGTGATTCGCCTACCGGCCCTTTTAAGGATGCTATCGGCAGACCGCTTTACGAAGGTAGCTGGGATTTTATTGATCCCACGGTTTTTGTGGACGATGACGGGCAGGCTTATTTATATTGGGGAAATCCGAATGTTTACTATGCCAAGCTGAATGCCGATATGGTTTCGCTGGATGGTGAGGTGTCCAAGGTGGAGCAGACTATAGAGAGTTTTGGTTCTCCGGGGCCGGACAAACGGGAGAAAGGAAAGAAATACAAGGACATCTATACGGAAGGTCCGTGGTTGCACAAGCGTGGCGGTACATATTATCTGTCGTATGCAGCCGGCGGAGTACCCGAACACATCGCTTACTCGATGAGTGACACTCCGACAGGACCTTGGAAGTATATGGGAGAAATTATGCCGTTGCAAGATACCGGTTCGTTTACCAATCACTGTGGAGTGACGGATTATAAAGGTAATTCTTATTTCTTTTATCACACCGGGAAATTACCCGGTGGGGGTGGTTTCGGACGTAGCGTGGCAGTGGAGCAGTTCAGTTACAACCCCGATGGTACTTTCCCGATAATTAATGCGACGACAGAAGGGGTGTCGCCGGTAGGCACACTGACTCCTTATCAACGTGTGGAGGCGGAAACGATAGCTTTCTCCGAAGGAGTAAAGTCGGAATGGAATGCAAAGACGGGGGTGTATGTATCCGGAATTCATGACGGGGATTATATAAAGGTACGCGAGGTGGATTTTGAAGATTTGTTGCCCAAGTGTCTTTGTGTGTCTGTTGCCAGTGCCCTTCGCGGCGGGTGGATAGAAATCAGGACCGACAGCATCGGCGGAACGCTGATAGCTGAAATGAGGGTTCCTCATACCGGAGGATGGGAATGTTGGACAAGTATAGAGGCGGATGTGACGGTTCCTGTGACGGGTGTGCATGATGTCTATTTTGTGTTCAAAGGCAGGAAAGGATGTGAACTGTTTCATTTTGACTGGTGGAAATTCAGCCGGCAGGAAATGACAGAGCAAGAGGTGAAAGACAGGACGCAGGCCGCATCTACCAATATTCCGGGTTACGAGTATCCGCGGCTGGACGAGGAGCATTGCGCCCACTTCCGTTTCTATGCTCCGCAAGCCGGAAGGCTTCAGGTAGACTGTTGCGGTAAGAAGTATGACATGCAGAAGGACGCGGATGGCTTTTGGACAGTAAAGACCGATCCGTTGGTCGTAGGATTCCATTATTATTTTTTGATAGCGGACGGGGTGCAGGTGGCCGATCCGTCCAGTTACACTTTCTTTGGTTGTTGCCGTATGGCGAGTGGGATAGAGGTTCCCGAGGGAGTGGAAGGTGATTACTATCGTCCTCAGCAGGGAGTACCTCATGGGCAGGTGCGCTCGTGTACTTATTATTCGGAAGCCAAAAAGGAATTCCGCCGTTGCATGGTCTATACTCCGGCTGAATACGAAACCAAGGTGAAAAAACGTTATCCGGTACTTTACCTGCAACATGGCATGGGCGAGGATGAGACGGGCTGGTCGGCACAGGGATGTATGCAACATATTATGGATAACCTGATAGCCTCCGGGCAATGTGTGCCGATGCTTGTTGTGATGGACAGTGGGGATGTGGAAGCTCCTTTCATTCCTCGCAAAGGGAAGGATGTGAATGAGGAGAGAGCTTTGTATGGTGCCTCTTTTTACAGGGTGATGCTGGAGGACTTGATACCGATGATTGACAGGACGTTCCGGACTTATACTGATCGTGAACATCGTGCAATGGCAGGATTGTCATGGGGTGGTCATCAGACTCTCACTACCACATTGCCTCATCTGGACAAGTTTTCGTATATTGGCGCATTCAGCGGTGCTATCTTCGGACTGGATGTGAAGACTTGCTTTGACGGTGTGTTTGCTGATGCCGGCAAGTTTAACAAGCAGGTACATTACTTGTTTTTGGGATGCGGAACGGAAGAACAGTTCGGTACCCGAAAACTGGCAGAGTCTTTGCGCAAAATAGGTATTCATGTGGACTATTACGAATCGCAGGGCACGGCACACGAGTGGTTGACATGGCGTCGTTGCTTGTACCGGTTCGTGCCTCATTTGTTCAAAAATAGAAAGTAGAAAAAGAAATGAAGAAGATCATTATTATTATTACCTGCTTCATTGGTTTGTCGGGGGCGTTTGCACAACAACGGGAAATGTTCCATAATCCGGTGATTGAGGCGGATGTACCTGACCCTTCCATGATAAGGGTGGAAAACTATTACTATCTGGTAAGCACCACCATGCACCTGATGCCGGGTTGTCCGGTGATGCGTTCAAAGGACTTGGTGCATTGGGAAACGATCAGTTATGTGTTTCAACGGCTTACTGACTTGCCCCGTTATGATTTGAAGGAAGGCACGGTATATGGTCGCGGACAATGGGCCTCCAGCATCCGCTATCATGACGGACGGTTCTATGTATGGTTCTCACCCAATGATGAACCTCATCGTGGTTATATCTATACCGCCGAAGATCCGGCGGGCGAATGGACATTAGTCTCCCGTCCGCCTCATCATCATGATGCTTCTTTGTTTTTTGATGATGACGGCAAAGTCTATCTGTTTTATGGCACCGGACAACTTCGTCAGCTCAAGAGCGACCTGAGCGATGTGGAGCCGGGAGGTATAGACCAAAAGATATTCGAGCGGGATGCCGACGAGCAGGGACTTCTGGAAGGAAGTCAGGCATTCAAGCATAACGGCAGATATTACGTGATGATGATTTCCATGGACTGGAGCATTCCCGGACGGTTGCGTCGTGAGGTGTGCTATCGTGCTGACCAGATAACCGGTCCGTATGAGAAAAAGGTGATTTTAGAAACCGAATTTCAAGGATATGGTGGCGTGGGACAAGGCTGTATAGTCGATACTCCTGACGGAAACTGGTATGGCTTTATTTTTCAGGATAGGGGCGGCATAGGGCGTGTGCCCACATTGATGCCCTGCCGCTGGGAAGACGGTTGGCCGATACTGGGTGATGCGGACGGACGTGTGCCCGAGTGTATGGAGATGCCTGCTTCCGGAGAGGAGTGTAAAGGAAGTATCATGGGAAGTGATGATTTCGACACCGGCCGGTTGAGCTTGAACTGGCAGTGGAACCATAATCCGTTGGACGATTGCTGGTCGCTGACAGAGCGTCCGGGTTTCCTGCGGTTGAGGACCGGAAGGGTGGTGGATAATCTGTTTCTGGCTCCCAATACCTTGACCCAGCGTATGAGCGGGCCGAAATGCAGCGGTGTGGTAGCTATGGATGTCTCGAAGATGAAAGAAGGGGATGTTGCGGGCTTCAGTGCTTTTAATGGGTTGTCCGGAGTGCTGGCTGTGGTCATGGAGAACGGGAAAAAGCAGTGGGTGATGTCACATCAGTCTGTCAGTCTTTCGGACCGGGAAAAAAGGGTGACTGCTGTGGAAGTACTGGAGAAGGAACGCATAGATTGTGAAAAAGAGGTGGTCTATCTTCGTATGGAGGGCGACTTTGCCGATAAAAAAGATGAAGCCACTTTTTACTACAGTTATGACAAGAAAACGTGGAAACGAATAGGGGAGCCTTGTAAAATGGTTTTTGATTATACCAAATTCTTTATGGGAAGCAAGTTTGCTATTTTTAATTATGCTACTAAAGATTTGGGAGGATATGTGGATATAGATTATTTTGAATACGGTAACTAAAAAGTGAATAGAATGAAACTAAAAAAATGCGTGGGGATATTCTTGTTCTCCACCTTGTGCCTGAATGTAGGAGCTATAGATCATAAAGGGATTACTTTTGACCGGCTGGCTCCCGACCGTTTCACTCTGATGGAAAACGGAGTGGCCAATGAAATATTGGTGGACGAGCAGGAGGATGCCGGTGTGATGATAGCGGTAAGGAATCTTCAGAATGACTTTAAACGGGTGAGTGGCCGGACTGCCGGGTTATGCTATACTCCCGGTGTAAAGCGCATGATTATGGTAGGTACGTTGAAAAGCCGTTATATCCGGGAATTGGTAAAGGCGAAAAAGATAGATGCTTCATTGCTGGAGGGCAAGAATGAGAAATACCTGATGACTGTGGTGTCTGCTCCCTTGAACGGAGTGAATGAGGCGCTTGTCATTGCGGGAAGTGACAAACGCGGAACGATTTATGGGATTTATGAGCTTTCGGAACAGATTGGTGTTTCGCCGTGGTACGACTGGGTGGATGTGCCGGTGATGCCCCGGCAGAATCTTTCGATGATGCGTGGAAGTTATACGGCGGGAGAACCGGCGGTAAAGTATCGGGGTATCTTTTTGAATGACGAGGCTCCTTGCCTGACCGGATGGGTGAAGCACACTTACGGCACGAATTATGGTGATCATCGTTTTTATGCCCGTGTGTTCGAACTGATTTTGCGTCTGCGCGGTAACTTTATGTGGCCTGCCATGTGGGGTTGGAGTTTTTATGCGGATGATCCGGAGAACAGCAAGACCGCCCATGAGATGGGGATTATAATGGGAACCTCACACCATGAGCCTATGGCACGCAATCATCAGGAATGGGTGAGGAAGCGCAGCGAATATGGGGCATGGGACTATGCTTCCAACCAGCAAGTGATTGACCGTTTTTTCCGTGAAGGTTTGGAGCGTGCCGCCGGTACGGAAGATTTGATTACCATTGGTATGAGAGGTGACGGTGATACTCCGATGGGTGGAAAGGAAGGAGAAGATGACAAATATGTGTCGCGTGATGAGGAAAACATGCGCCTGATGGAGAAGATATTCCGGAATCAGCGTCGCATTATCAAGGAAGTGACGGGAAAAGCGCCGGAGAAACGTCCGCAGGTATGGGCTATTTATAAAGAAGTGCAACGCTATTATGACATGGGACTCCGTGTGCCCGATGATGTGATTATGTTGCTGAGTGATGACAACTGGGGGGATGTGCGCCGGTTGCCGGATGCAAAGGAGCGGAAGCATTCCGGCGGATGGGGGATGTATTATCATGTAGATTATGTGGGGGCTCCCCGTAATTCCAAATGGTTGAATGTAACTCCTATACAAAATATGTGGGAACAGCTTCAGTTGACTTACAGCTATGGGGTGGATAAGCTTTGGATATTGAATGTGGGTGATTTGAAGCCGATGGAGTATCCTATCACTCTTTTTATGAATATGGCTTGGAATCCGGAACGCTATGCGGCAGGGAATCTGTTGGAGCATACACGAGCGTTCTGTGCGCAGCAGTTCGGTGAGGAACAGGCGGATGAGGCCATGCGTATCCTGAACCTGTATTGCAAGTACAATGGACGCGTGACTCCCGAGATGCTGGATAAGGATACTTATCACTTGGCTTCGGGGGAATGGAGGCAGGTGGCCGATGAATATGTGAAGCTGGAGGCGGAAGCCTTGCGGCAGTATTTGAAACTGGAGGCCGCTTACAGGGATGCTTATCGCCAACTGATTCTTTTTCCTGTGCAGGCGATGGCCAATCTGTATGAAATGTACTATGCACAAGCCATGAATCACAAATTGTACCAGGAGAACAATCCGCAGGCGAATGAGTGGGCCGACAAGGTGGAGAAGGCGTTTAGGCGCGATGCGGAATTGTGCAGGGAATACAACGAAGAAATGTCGGGAGGCAAGTGGAACGGAATGATGATGCAGAAACATATAGGCTATACTTCGTGGAACGATGATTTCCCTGCCGACCGTTTGCCGGAAGTTTACCGGATAGAGCAACCGGAACAGGCTGTAGGAGGGTATTTGTTTGCCGGTGACAAAGGGGTGGTTTCCATGGAGGCGGAGCATTATTTTGCATCATCCGCGGCACCGGAAACTGCCTGGACAGTCATACCGCACATGGGACGTACGCTGAGCGGAGTGGCTTTGATGCCTTATACACAGTCTGCTGAGGGAGCTTCGCTCTCTTATAAAATGAAAATACCGCAAAAAGTAGATACGGTAAATGTGTATGTCATTGTGAAATCCACCCTGCCCTTCCTCAGACGGGAAGGTCATCGCTACACAGTAGGTTTTGAAGGAGGGGAGGAGCAGACTGTCTGTTTCAATGCGGAGTTGAACGAGCATCCGGATAATGTATATCGCGTACTGTATCCCACAGTGGCCCGTCGGGTGGTGAAGACCCGGGTGAAGTTGAGCCTGCCCGACCGTGCGGACGGAACCTATACATTGGTTCTGAAACCGGTGGAGCCTGCCATCGTATTTGAAAAGATTGTGGTGGATTATGGCGGTTATGAGGATAGTTATTTGTTTATGGACGAATCTCCTTGCCGGAGAAATAAACTGAATGGACAATGAAAAACATCAGATTGACAGTTTGGATAGGAATGATGTGCGGGTGCTTGGCGGCAGGAATGTTGCAAGCCGGTACACGACCGGACAATGCCTGTCCGGCAGAAGAAGACGGCAGCCGCTTGTGGTTGCCGGTGATGCGCCCGGCGGAAGGTGCGGAAGTGGAAGTTATATATAAAGGAAAAGTGTCACCCACCATAGCCATTGCCATTGCTGAGTTGAAAAACGCCTGGAAGGGAGAGCCTGTACTTTTGGAGAAAAAGAGGACAGGGCAGGGGGATGGGTTTGCCATCACTTCTTCGGAACATCAGGTCCGTATTCTTTCATCCACCGAGGCAGGATTACTTTATGGTGTTTATTGTCTGTTGCGTATGCAGGCGGCGGGGCAGGTCACAGTACCTCTGTCGGTTACTGAACAACCTGTGTATGATCTTCGCATCTTGAACCATTGGGATAATCCGGATGGTACGGTGGAGCGTGGTTATGCCGGTCGTTCTTTGTGGAATTGGGAAGAACTTCCCGGAACTTTGTCACCACGTTACGAGGCATACGCCCGTGCCAATGCTTCTGTGGGTATTAATGGAACGGTGCTGAATAATGTCAATGCCTCGCCCCAAGTGCTGGCAACCTCCAGTCTGGAGAAAGTCAAGGCATTGGCTGATGTCTTCCGGCCTTATGGTATAAAGGTCTATTTATCGGTTAATTTTGCATCTCCTATCCAGTTGGGCAAGTTGGATACGGCAGATCCGTTGGACAAGGAGGTCATCCGGTGGTGGAGGCGGAAAGTGAAAGAAATTTATACGTTGATACCTGATTTTGGCGGCTTTTTGGTAAAGGCCAATTCGGAGGGGCAGCCGGGACCATGTGATTTCGGGCGTACTCATGCCGAGGGAGCGAATATGCTGGCGGATGCGTTGAAACCCTACGGAGGAATCGTGATGTGGAGGGCGTTTGTCTATAGTCCTACCGACAGTGACCGTGCCAAGCAGGCCTATTTGGAGTTTATGCCTTTGGACGGGCAGTTTCATGACAATGTAATAGTACAGATAAAGAACGGACCGATAGATTTCCAGCCTCGCGAACCTTACAGCCCTTTGTTCACAGCCATGAAGCGGACTCCCATGATGGTGGAGTTTCAAATTACTCAGGAGTATTTAGGCTTTTCCAATCATCTGGCTTATTTGGCTCCTTTATGGGAGGAGTTTTTTGGCGAGGTGCGTCCGGATAGGTTAAAAGCTGCTGCGGGTGTGGCAAACATCGGTACGGATGTGAATTGGTGCGGACACCATTTTGCGCAGGCCAACTGGTATGCTTTCGGGCGGTTGGCATGGAATCCGTCGCTGACTTCAGACCGGATTGCGGATGAGTGGTTGCGGCAGACGTTTACTTCCCAGCCGGCATTTGTCCGTCCGGTCAAAGAGATGATGTTGCAGAGCCGGGAGGCGGTGGTGAATTATATGATGCCGTTGGGGCTGCATCATCAGTTTGCATGGGGGCACCATTATGGGCCTGAACCGTGGTGTAGTGTGCCCGGTGCTCGTCCGGACTGGTTACCTTCTTATTATCATAAGGCAGATAAGGAGGGAATCGGTTTCGACCGTAGCAGCAAAGGGAGTGATGCCGTTTCTCAGTATCCCGATTCACTTCGTCAGATTTACAATGACAAGGCAACTTGTCCCGAGATTTATTTGCTTTGGTTCCATCATGTGCCTTGGCATCATCAGATGAAAAGCGGACGTACGCTTTGGGGGGAGTTGTGCCATGCATACGATAGAGGTGTGCGGCAGGTACGTGGTTTTCAGGAAGTATGGGACAGTGTGGAACCTTTTGTAGATGCACGCCGGTTCGGGGAAGTGCAGTCGAAATTGAAAATCCAGATGCGTGACGCCGTGTGGTGGAAAGATGCTTGTCTGCTTTATTTCCAGACTTTCTCAGGGATGCCTGTTCCGGCCGGCATAGAACGTCCGGTACACGAGTTGGAGGATATGAAACGCTTCCGGTTGGAAATCTCGAACTATGAATGTCCTGAGAGTGGGTTCAATAAATAAATTACGGTTTTTAACTTTATAAGAAAAATGAAATATAAGTTGGCTTTAGTAATGTCGGTTCTTTGTGCATTTTCCGCATGGACCGAAGCAAAGGTGAAATTGCCTGCCATCCTATCGGACGGTATGGTATTGCAACGTGAGCGGCCCGTTAAAATATGGGGAAATGCCGATAAAGGAGAGAATGTGACCGTTGTTTTTAAAAAGAAGAAATTCAGTACGGTAGCCGGGGAAGATGGTAAGTGGCTGGTGGAGCTGCCTCCCATGAAGGCAGGCGGCCCTTTTGAAATGACCGTGAATGATATCCGGTTGAAAGATATTCTAGTGGGTGATGTCTGGCTTTGCTCCGGACAGTCCAACATGGAATTGACCGCCGGACGGGTGACTGATAAATTTGCCGAGGAAATAGCAAGGGATGAGAATCCGATGATACGGTATGTGAAGATTCCTTTAGGCAATGATTTGCATGGACCTAAAGACGATCTGCCGGGGGCAGACTGGATGTCGCTGACTAAAGAAACTGCTCCTTCCTTCTCTGCTTTGGCTTATTTCTTTGCCAAGGAGATGTATAGGGAGACGCAAGTACCTGTGGGCATTGTTAACTCCAGTTGGGGGGGAAGTTCCGTCGAGGCTTGGATGAGTGAGGAGGCCTTGCAGAAGTTTCCGCGTCAGTTGCACGAGCGTGATTTGTTTAATTCGGATGAGTATCGTGAGTTGTGCAACCGTTCGGGACAGATGATGAACCGTTTTTGGGATACCGCTTTGTACAAAGGAGACCGGGGACTTCATGACGGGATATGCTGGAATCGTCCGGAACTGGATGATACGGACTGGCAGACAGTAGATATGTTTTCCAAGGAATGGGGAAGAAAGAATGGATATCCGGTGAGTGGCTCTCATTGGTTCCGTCAGAAAGTGAATGTATCAGCGGAACAAGCCGGAAAAGAGGCTGTTCTTCGTTTGGGGTGCATGGTGGATGCCGATTCGGTGTTTGTGAACGGGATTTCTGTAGGTAACACTTTCTATCAGTATCCGCCGCGTATTTATCGGGTGCCGGCTTCTATATTGAAACCCGGTGAGAATCTGGTGACTGTCCGGCTGATTAATTACGGAGGGGCCGCCAGTTTTGTGCCCGATAAACCTTATTGTCTAGCATGGGGGACAGATACAGTCCGTTTGTCCAGCCGCTGGAAATATCAATTAGGCTGTGAGATGCCTGCACGCACCAACAGTGTCTCTTTTCAGAATGTTCCTACCGGCATGTATAATTCCATGATTTCTCCTCTGCGTAATCTGGCCTTTACCGGTGCGTTGTGGTATCAGGGAGAAACGAATACGGGCCGTCCTAATGAATATGAGGAATTGCTGGCTGCCATGATTATTGACTGGCGTGAGAAACTGGCTGATAAAGAATTGCCTTTCTTTATTGTACAGCTGGCCAATTTCATGAAGACACATTCGGAGCCGGTAGAAAGTAATTGGGCGGCTTTGCGTGAAGCGCAACGGCAAGTAGCGTTGAAAGTCCCGAATGCAGCTTTGGCGGTAGCGATTGATTTAGGCGAGTGGAACGATATTCATCCATTGAATAAAAAAGAACTGGCAAGACGTATCTCCCTGTTGGTGAAAAGAAGGGTGTATGGTGATAAAAAGAGTGTGCACAGTGGGCCTATGTGTACGGGTATGACTGTCAATCATGAAGGAAAGGCTGTTCTTTCTTTCGAAGCCGGGACTGATAAATTATGGGCGGTAGATGAATTGAAGGGATTTGCGATAGCCGGTGCCGATGGGCATTTTCAGTGGGCGGAAGCAGTTGTTGTTAATGGGAATCAGGTGGCGGTATGGCATAAAGATATCCCTCATCCTGTAACGGTACGTTATGGTTGGGATGATAATCCGGTTCATGCGAATTTGAAAAATAGAACCGGACTACCGGCTTCTCCTTTTCAGATTTCATTGGAAGATAAATAATTTAACAGAGATCCGAAAGTGGCAAAGCTTTCTAATAATCTTCGATGGATTTTAAAGGAATGCTTGTTTCTGTCGGATTTTCTATGGCAAAAATACCTATTCCTCCTTTGATGTTATTGGGAAAGATGACAGGTGTTTCCAACAGGTTGCTACTGTCATGGTCGGCATATGCATTGGCGGCTCGTAAATATTGATATTCAGCCGGGGATATGGCATAATATTGTATGATAGCTTTTCCTGTTATCTTTTTAATTTTATATAGTTTATTGTCTAATAGGAAACCTGTCTCTTATACACATCTCGAGCCCACGAGACTAC
>ERZ1026931.563-NODE-563-length-15775-cov-8.523728_pt1 | contig 15775 bp, 14 predicted proteins | sample MGYA00519253_ERZ1026931 | MGnify/ENA primary metagenome ERZ1026931 (study PRJEB26926, sample SAMN06164831) | human gut metagenome | biome: ENVO:00009003; feature: ENVO:2100002; material: ENVO:00002003 | host: Homo sapiens | place: USA | collected 2012 ... | reverse complement strand
GCGATCGTCGGCAGCGTCAGATGTGTATAAGAGACAGGAATATCTACACTGCTATATGTTGGCAACTGAAAATGAAATCTCCATTGATGAACTATTAATTGCTGGCATGAAAAATAGAATGCCAGCGATGCCTCGTATCAGCAAGTGGGTATATTCCATCTATAAGTTGTGGGCGGTGTATATTTTACTTATGATTTTTTTTATATTGGGTGGTTTTATACTTTATCCAATATTAAAATTTATAATTGCAGTATGTGGGAAAATAAAAACAAAAAAACGCTACCTAACTAACAAAAATGGCTTCTACTACTTTTCATTCTCAGAAATAGGGACGGAACAAGTCATTACTTATTTCAAGAAAAATAAATCAACTGAAAATGAATTAAACATTATAGCGCCATTGTCTTGTAAAAGTAAGCATAATGATACAGTCATTTCATTATATGAAGTTGTTTCATATTATGAAATTTTCAAAAGCATGTTACTTAGTATATCTACGTTTTTATATTTTTTTAAGTCTGTCAATCATCTTAAATGGGTCCTTCAAATATACACCGCCCCATCATGGTTTCTTGTAGCAATAGCACTGAATAAGATACAAGGAGAAATTGTAAGTAGCGAACACTATGATCGCTGGGCGGTACTGATTGATGTTATATCTGGCAAAAAAAAGAACCGATATACTCTTGTGCAGCATGGTTCTTTAAAAGCACTTGATTCAAATGCCTACTTGGCTTTTCAAATACCATATAAATTGAAGCATGTAGGTAAAATAGTAGTATTCGATGAACTAGAGTATAAGTTTTTCTCTGACAAAATATTAGATCCAAGTTTAACTGAAATTATAGAAGTGGAATATAGCAAACCTGAATTATCTCTGTCTCAGGTGACATCTAGTCAGCTAACATTGCTTTTCATTGGACACTCATTGTGTGAGAAAGAGCAACTGAGGATTTGTTCTCAAATAAATAGAAAAATTAATAACTGTACTATTTATTATAAAGAACATCCTAAGGCAAGAGCCTCCTTAGAAGTCAGAAATTTTAACTTCAATTTTATTACAGATGATAGATTTTTTCCTGATGTAGATATAGTAATTTCATATCCATCAACTCTTGCTTATCAATATGAAGAAAAGGGAATACCGGTTTTATTTCATGGGCTACATGTAGTACACTCAGATGAAGTTGATGAAATTGTTGCGAAAGTTATTTTAAATTGGGGTAAATATGAAGAGTCAAAATTATAAAATTTGTAGCAGCTGTATTATGGATACATCTGATCCTAATATAGTCTTTGATGAAAGAGGAGAGTGCGATTATTGCAATAATTTCAAGAATAACATATTGCCAAATTGGAATTTTGGGGTAGTCAATGGAGATGGCCTTAAGAATCTTGCTGCAGAAATAAAGGAAGATGCTAAAGGTAATGATTTTGATTGTATTATAGGCCTTTCAGGGGGACTAGATAGCTCATATGCTGCATATATTGCAAAAGAAAAGATGGGGCTTCGCCCGTTATTATTCCATGTTGATGCTGGCTGGAATACAGATCAGGCAGTTGGTAATATTGAAAAACTTATTGAAGGACTTGGGTTAGATCTTTATACAGAGGTGGTAAACTGGGAGGAAATGAAGGATCTTCAACTATCTTTCCTGAAATCAGGAATTCCAGATCAAGATTTAGTTCAGGACGCTTCGTTCTTTTCATCTTTATATAAGTTTGCTAGACAACATAAAATTAAACATGTTATTACTGGTTCAAATTTCTCTACTGAGTGTTGTCGTGAACCAGAAGAATGGGGAGGGTATTTAGGTATTGATACTCTATTATTTAATGATATCCACAGACAGTTTGGAACACGGCCATTAAATACATTCCCCTTGGTGGATATATTGGTCTATAAGCTCTTTTACCAGAAAATTCTTGGTATGAAAGTGCACCATCCATTGAATTTAGTTCCTTTCAATAAGAAGGATGCTGAAAATGAACTTAGTGAAAAATTTGGCTGGCAACCCTTCCAGCATAAACATCATGAGTCCCGTTTCACTCGCTTCTATGAAGATTATTGGCTGCCGCGTAGATTTGGTTATGAGAAACGGAGAGCTCATTTCTCAAGCTTAATTATGACAGGCCAGATGACTCGAGAACAAGCTCTTGAGAGGCTTTCAAAACCAGAAATGGATGAACATTTTCTTGAGCAAGAGTTTGAGTATGTTGCTCATAAACTTGGTATTAGTGTTGAAGAGTTGCAAGAGCTATTTACTATGCCCAAAAAAACCTACAAAGATTATAAAAATAAACGTTGGTTGATTGGTTTAGGTGCAAATGTTCTACGTACACTTGGATTGGAAAAACGGTATTTCAGATGATCAAAATTATTGATTATGGTATTGGAAATATACAAGCATTCCTAAATGTATATAAGCGACTAGGCATTAATGCAGATGTTGCTCGTTCCGTCGATGATATTAAAAGTGCTACGCATTTAATACTACCTGGAGTTGGCGCTTTTGACCAGGCCATGACTCTTTTTAATAACTCAGGTTTACGAGATAGTATTGAAAAGCGTATTTTTGAGGAAAAGATTCCAATTATTGGTATTTGTGTAGGTATGCAGATGCTTGCGACCTCTAGTGAGGAGGGGAGCATGCCTGGTTTAGGATGGATTCCAGGTACAGTTCGAGCATTCAGCAGCAATATCTTGTCAAAAAACCTCCCTATGCCGCACATGGGGTGGAATAATCTAATTAAGAAAGTAAATGCATCATTGCTGAAAGGTTTTGAAGAAGAACCTTCTTTTTATTTTTTACACTCATTCTATTACGAATGTGATGATGCAGGTGATGTATTAGCAACTGCCGAATATGGCCATGATTTTCATTGTATTATTGGTAGGAACAACATATATGGTATTCAATGTCATCCAGAGAAAAGCCATTCGTCAGGTTGTAAACTATTAAAAAATTTCGCAGAGATCTAATAACATGCTTAGACCAAGAATCATACCCTGTTTACTTATCCACGATTCTGGCTTAGTCAAAACAGTTAATTTTAAATCCCCGAAGTATGTAGGTGATCCAATTAACGCCGTCAAAATTTTCAATGAGAAAGAAGCTGATGAATTGATGGTCCTTGATATTGATGCGACGTCCATGGGGTTAGAACCTAATTATGATTTAATAAAAAAACTCGCAGCGGAATGTCGTATGCCTTTGTGCTATGGAGGAGGGGTAACCAGTGCAGCACAGGCTGCAAAAATTATCTCTCTTGGTGTTGAAAAGGTATCAATAAGTGCAGCTGCCGTTGAAAATCCAAATCTTGTCAGAGAGTTAGCAGAAGCAGTTGGTAAACAAAGTGTTGTTGTTGTGCTGGATGTTATCAAACGAAAAGGTCTTTTCTCAAAAGGATATGAGCTTTCGACTAGGAATAACACCAGGACGCATAAAATCGATCCTATCTCGTTTGCACAAGAAATGGCTGCTTTGGGTGCGGGTGAAATTGTCATCAATTTTATAGATAATGATGGTGTTATGGGGGGATATGATGTGACATATTCCTCGACTATCAAATCTCAAATAAACGTTCCTGTTACATTTCTCGGTGGGGCGGGTAGTTATGAACATCTTTCCGAATTGATTGACCAATGTGGCATCGTTGGGGCAGCGGCTGGTAGTCTTTTTGTATTTAAAGGGAAGTATAGAGCGGTATTGATAAGCTATCCTACACCTGAACAGAAAGATATGATTTGTAATGGTTTAATAAAAAATTATTAATAAGGGTTTACGATGTTTAAAGATAAAATACTATTGATTACTGGTGGTACCGGGTCTTTTGGTAATGCTGTATTGAATCGTTTTCTTTCCACAGATATAAAAGAAATTCGGATTTTTTCTCGCGATGAAAAGAAACAAGATGATATGCGGAAAAAATATAATAATCAAAAGTTGAAGTTTTATATTGGTGATGTCAGAGATTACCGTAGTATTTTGAATGCGACTCGTGGTGTTGATTTTATATATCATGCAGCAGCACTTAAGCAGGTTCCATCATGTGAATTTCATCCTATGGAGGCTGTTAAAACTAATGTCCTTGGTACGGAAAATGTTCTTGAAGCAGCTATAGCGAATGAAGTGAAAAGGGTTGTATGTCTAAGTACTGATAAAGCTGTATACCCGATCAACGCAATGGGTATTTCAAAAGCTATGATGGAAAAGGTTATGGTTGCGAAATCCCGTAATGTTGATCGCAACAAAACAGTAATATGTGGTACCCGTTATGGGAATGTTATGGCATCTCGCGGTTCAGTGATTCCATTATTTGTTGATCTTATTAAAGCCGGAAAGCCACTTACAATTACTGACCCTAATATGACCCGTTTTATGATGACTCTTGAGGATGCAGTAGATTTAGTTCTTTATGCATTCGAACATGGTAATAATGGCGATATCTTTGTACAAAAAGCTCCTGCTGCAACTATCGAAACATTAGCAATTGCTTTAAAGGATTTACTAAATGTTGCGAATCATCCAGTAAATATTATTGGTACACGTCATGGTGAGAAATTATTTGAAGCTCTGCTTAGTCGAGAGGAAATGATCGCTGCTGTAGATATGGGAGATTATTACCGCGTTCCACCAGATCTTCGTGACCTTAATTATGGAAAGTATGTTGAACAAGGTGATAGCCGCATATCTGAGGTTGAAGATTATAACTCTCATAATACTCAAAGGTTGGACATTGAAGGCATGAAAGCTCTCTTGCTCAAATTGGCCTTCATTCGAGCGCTTCGTGCTGGTGAACAATATGACCTGGATTCATGATATGAGAATATTGATTACTGGTGCAAATGGTTTTATTGGTCGTAATTTATGTTTGAGGCTTGAGGAACTCGGTTATAAGAATCTCATCAGAATTGATCGAGATTCAACAAATCAAGATCTTGAACGCGGTTTACAGGATGCTGATTTTATTTATCACTTAGCTGGTATCAATAGACCTAAGACTGATGATGAATTTATTTCTGGAAATAGTGATTTAACTAAGTACATAGTTGAGTATCTCCTTTCTATTGAAAAGAATACACCAATTATGCTAAGTTCTTCGATACAAGCAGAACTTGATAATGCTTATGGATTAAGCAAAGCTATAGCTGAAAGACATATCGAAAAGTATGCCGCTATTAGTGGTTCTCCATATTATATTTTCAGATATCCAAACGTTTTTGGTAAATGGTGCCAGCCAAACTATAATTCTTTTGTAGCGACTTTTTGCCATAACATTGCCAATGATATTGACATTACTATCAATGATGCATCAGCGCCAGTCAATCTGGTTTATATTGATGATGTTTGTACTGATGCGATAGCTCTTCTCTATGGGACGGTTGAAAGCGGATATAAAGTTGTTGCGCCAATTTATTCAACTACAGTTGGTGAAGTTGCAGAATTAATTTATAGCTTCAAAAATAGCCGTTCCACCCTTATCACAGAAGCTGTCGGGACGGGATTTACCCGTGCATTGTATTCTACATGGCTGAGTTATCTACCAGCAGAGAAATTTGCGTACAAGGTACCTTCTTATGGGGATGCTCGCGGAGTCTTTTGTGAGATGCTGAAAACGCCTACAGCGGGGCAGTTTTCATTTTTTACTGCTCACCCAGGTATTACGCGTGGCGGACACTACCATCACAGTAAAAATGAGAAATTCTTGGTCATTCGAGGTCAGGCATGCTTTAAATTTGAACATGTGATTACCGGTGAGCGATATGAACTGAAAGTTTCATCTGATGAGTTTAAGATTGTTGAAACAGTCCCTGGTTGGACACATGACATTACAAATATTGGAACTGATGAATTAATAGTCATGCTCTGGGCAAATGAAATTTTCAACCGTGATGAGCCTGATACTATTGCGAGACCTCTATAATGAAAAAATTAAAAGTTATGTCTGTTGTTGGGACCCGCCCTGAGATTATCCGTTTGTCGAGAGTTCTTGCTAAGCTTGATGAACACTGCGATCATATTCTTGTCCATACTGGTCAAAATTATGATTACGAATTAAATGAAGTATTTTTTAATGACTTGGGTGTTCGAAAACCTGATTATTTTTTAAATGCAGCGGGTAAAAATGCGGCGGAAACTATTGGCCAGGTTATTATTAAGGTAGATGAAGTATTAGAAATCGAAAAACCTGAAGCAATGCTGGTGTTGGGAGATACTAATTCATGTATTTCTGCCATTCCGGCCAAACGTCGTAAAGTGCCTATTTTTCATATGGAAGCAGGTAACCGTTGTTTCGATCAACGCGTGCCTGAAGAAACCAACAGGCGTATTGTTGACCATACGGCTGATATCAATATGACCTACAGTGATATTGCTCGTGAATATCTCTTAGCTGAAGGTATCCCTGCTGATCGGATCATAAAAACTGGTAGCCCCATGTTTGAGGTACTTTCATATTATATGCCCCAAATTGATGATTCAGATGTACTCTCGCGTTTGAATCTACGGTCTGGTGAATTCTTTGTTGTCAGTGCGCATCGTGAAGAGAATGTTGATTCTCCTAAACAGCTCGTAAAACTTGCGAACATTCTAAACACTATTGCTGAAAAATATAATCTTCCAGTAATTGTTTCCACACATCCACGGACACGTAACCGAATCAATGAACAAGGAATTGAATTTCATCCAAATATAAATCTACTGAAACCACTGGGTTTTCATGATTATAACCACTTGCAGAAAAACTCACGTGCTGTGCTTTCAGATAGCGGCACTATCACTGAAGAGTCATCCATCATGAATTTCCCTGCGATAAACATTCGGGAAGCGCACGAGCGTCCGGAGGGCTTTGAAGAAGCATCCGTCATGATGGTGGGGTTGGAGTGTGAGCGCGTATTACAGGCGCTGGACATTCTGGCAACACAACCGCGTGGCAAAGTCCGTCTTTTACGTCAGGTTAGTGATTACAGCATGCCGAATGTATCGGATAAAGTTGTTAGAATTGTTCACTCTTACACGGATTATGTTAAGAGAGTTGTCTGGAAAGAATATTGATGAAACTTGCTTTAATCATAGATGATTACCTTCCCAACAGTACTCGTGTTGGTGCAAAAATGTTCCATGACCTGGCTCAAGAATTTATTCATCGTGGGCACGATGTTACGGTAATTACTCCTGATACGGGCATGCAAGAAGATATTTCTTTTGATACCTTTCAGGGGGTCAAAACATGGCGTTTTAAAAGTGGACCGCTCAAGGATGTAAGTAAAATTCGGCGAGCGATCAATGAAACACTTTTGTCTTATCGCGCGTGGAAAGCCATCAAAAATCGGGTAAATAAAGAGACCTTTGATGGGGTGGTTTATTACTCACCTTCTATATTCTGGGGGTATTTAGTTAAAAAAATAAAGTCTCGTTGCCAATGTCCAGCCTATCTTATTTTAAGAGATATGTTTCCCCAATGGGTAATTGATGCAGGGATGCTTAATGCAGGTTCCCCCATAGAACGCTATTTTCGTCTTTTTGAAAGAATATCTTATCGTCAGGCTAACCGTATTGGACTTATGTCTGATAAGAATCTTGAGGTTTTTCGGATGACAAATAAGGGCTATCCGTGCGAAGTTCTTCGTAATTGGGCATCCCTAACACCAACGGTCTTACCCAAGGATTATATACCACTGCGTAAGCGACTTGGCCTTGAAGATAAAATCATTTTCTTCTATGGTGGAAACATCGGTCATGCACAGGATATGGCAAACTTGATGCGCCTTGTGAGAAATATGGCGGCATATCCGCAGGCTCATTTCCTTTTTATTGGCCAGGGTGATGAAGTTGAATTAATTAATTCCTTGGCTGCTGAGTGGGCATTGACGAATTTTACCTATTTGGCCTCGGTTAATCAGGATGAATTTAAATTCATTTTATCAGAAATGGATATAGGCTTGTTTTCTCTTTCCGCTAAACACTCCTCCCATAATTTCCCCGGTAAGTTGCTGGGTTATATGGTTCAGTCTCTGCCTATTTTAGGTAGCGTGAATGCTGGAAATGATTTGCTTGATATCGTCAATCAAAATAACGCTGGATTAATACATGTCAATGGTGAGGATGATAAACTATGCCAATCTGCGCTGTTAATGCTGAATGATGTTAATGTTCGCCGCCAACTTGGTTTAGGCGCAAATATGTTGTTGAAAGCGGAATTCTCTGTTGAGTCTGCAGCGCAGACGATAGAAATGAGACTGGAGGCATACAATGCGGTTAGTTGATAATAACCAAATTGACGAATTATACGATCAAGCCGAGCAATCAGAACGTTTGCGCTCCCATCTTTTGATGCATGAATCGCATCAAGAAAAGGTACAGCGGTTACTCATTGCATTAGTCAAGGGCAGCTATGTGGAACCACATTATCACGAATTACCTCATCAGTGGGAAATGTTCATTGTTTTGCAGGGGCAACTGCAGGTTTGTTTGCATAGTAAAAATGGCGAAGTTATAAAGCAATTTGTTGCAGGAGAGAATACCGGAATTAGTATTGTGGAGTTTTCTCCAGGAGATATACACAGTGTTGAATGCCTGTCTCCGCGCGCGCTTATGATGGAAGTGAAAGAAGGACCATTCGACCCTTCTTTTGCAAAATCGTTCGTGTGATGCCTGTTTGAACGCATCTTCCGCTATCTGCCCAAGCTAAACATGAGTTAACATCTATACCACATTTTAAGCCGCGCACATGCTGCGCGGTGACCACACCTGACAGGAGTATGTAATGTCCAAGCAACAGATCGGCGTCGTCGGTATGGCTGTGATGGGGCGCAACCTGGCGCTCAACATCGAAAGCCGTGGTTATACCGTCTCAATCTTCAACCGCTCTCGCGAGAAAACTGAAGAAGTTGTTGCCGAGAACCCGGGTAAGAAACTGGTTCCTTATTACACGGTGAAAGAGTTCGTCGAGTCTCTTGAAACCCCACGTCGTATCCTGTTAATGGTGAAAGCGGGTGCTGGCACTGATGCTGCTATTGATTCCCTGAAGCCGTACCTGGACAAAGGTGACATCATCATTGATGGCGGTAACACTTTCTTCCAGGACACTATCCGTCGTAACCGTGAACTGTCTGCTGAAGGCTTTAACTTCATCGGCACCGGCGTTTCCGGTGGTGAAGAAGGTGCCCTGAAAGGCCCATCTATCATGCCTGGCGGCCAGAAAGAAGCGTATGAGCTGGTTGCGCCTATCCTGACCAAGATTGCTGCGGTTGCTGAAGATGGCGAACCATGTGTAACTTATATCGGCGCTGACGGTGCGGGTCATTACGTGAAGATGGTGCACAACGGTATCGAATATGGCGATATGCAGCTGATTGCTGAAGCCTATTCTCTGCTTAAAGGCGGCCTTAATCTGTCTAACGAAGAGCTGGCAACCACTTTTACCGAGTGGAATGAAGGCGAGCTAAGTAGCTACCTGATTGACATCACCAAAGACATCTTCACCAAAAAAGATGAAGAGGGTAAATACCTGGTGGATGTGATCCTGGACGAAGCGGCGAACAAAGGCACCGGTAAATGGACCAGTCAGAGCTCTCTGGATCTGGGTGAACCGCTGTCGCTGATCACCGAATCCGTATTCGCTCGCTACATCTCTTCTCTGAAAGACCAGCGCGTTGCGGCATCTAAAGTGCTGTCTGGTCCGCAGGCTAAACTGGCTGGTGATAAAGCAGAGTTTGTTGAGAAAGTTCGTCGCGCGCTGTACTTGGGTAAAATCGTTTCCTACGCGCAGGGCTTCTCTCAACTGCGCGCTGCGTCTGACGAATACAACTGGGATCTGAACTACGGTGAAATCGCGAAGATCTTCCGCGCGGGCTGCATCATTCGCGCGCAGTTCCTGCAGAAAATCACTGACGCTTATGCTGAAAATAAAGGTATCGCAAACCTGCTGCTGGCTCCGTACTTTAAAAATATCGCTGACGAATATCAGCAAGCGCTGCGTGATGTAGTGGCTTATGCTGTGCAGAACGGCATTCCGGTACCGACCTTCTCTGCAGCGGTAGCCTACTACGACAGCTACCGTTCTGCGGTACTTCCGGCTAACCTGATCCAGGCCCAGCGTGACTATTTCGGTGCGCACACGTATAAACGCACAGATAAAGAAGGTGTATTCCACACCGAATGGATGGAGTAAGTCTTCTGACGTGCACTAGCCCGGTTTTTTTGACCGGGCTTTTTTTTATCTCGAATTCTATTGATTTAAGTTGATTGCTTAATCTTTTCTTAATATTCCTGGCGTACTCTGATAAAGAAAATCTTAATTGTTTTGGCCTTCGTTGACTTGATATTCAAAAAAAAGTTAAAACATTATCCTCTTATCAAGATGTACGGCATCATGATTAAATATTAAGATAATACTGAGAGCATGAAATGAAAATCGCCATTTCTGGTACTGGGTATGTTGGTCTGTCAAATAGCCTTCTTATCGCCCAACATCATAAGGTCATTGCTCTGGACATTGTTCCCTCACGTGTCGAGATGCTAAATAATCGGATGTCTCCGATAGTTGATCAAGAAATTGAACAGTATCTGCAATCAAAAGATATAAAATTCGAGGCTACACTAGATAAATATTACGCTTATCAGAGTGCAGAGTTTGTCATTATTGCAACCCCAACAGACTACGATCCTAAAACTAATTACTTTGATACTAGCAGTGTCGAGTCAGTCATACAGGATGTTATTGAAATAAATCCAGATGCCTTAATGATAATAAAATCGACAGTTCCTGTCGGTTTTACTCAATCAATGCGTCAAAAATATAGCTCAGATAATATCATCTTCTCCCCTGAATTCCTGCGTGAGGGTAAAGCTCTATACGACAACCTGCACCCATCTCGTATCGTTATTGGTGAACGTTCCGAACGTGCCGAGCGCTTTGCCTGGTTGCTGCAGGAAGGAGCGGTGAAGAAGGATATCCCGACCTTATTTACCGACTCGACTGAAGCCGAAGCCATCAAGTTGTTCGCTAACACCTATCTGGCCTTACGTGTGGCCTACTTTAACGAACTGGACAGCTATGCCGAAAGCCTTGGTCTGAACTCACGGCAGATTATTGAAGGCGTGTGTCTGGATCCCCGTATCGGTAATCACTACAATAACCCGTCATTCGGCTATGGTGGCTACTGCCTGCCGAAAGATACTAAGCAGCTGTTGGCGAATTATGCATCTGTGCCAAATAACATTATTGGTGCAATCGTTGATGCAAACCGGACGCGCAAAGACTTTATCGCAGACTCTATTCTTGCCCGTCAACCTAAAGTAGTTGGCGTATACCGTTTAATTATGAAAAGCGGTTCCGATAATTTCCGGGCATCATCTATTCAGGGCATTATGAAGCGTATTAAAGCCAAGGGGGTATCTGTTATTATTTATGAACCCGTCATGGTAGAGGATGAGTTTTTCCACTCTCGGGTAGTGCGTGATCTTAATGCGTTCAAAAATGAAGCAGATATTATTATTTCCAACCGCATGGTGTCAGAATTAGCTGATGTCGCCGATAAAGTATATACCCGCGATTTGTTTGGTAGTGATTAATCTCATCTCCATAAAAAGGCCTTATAAAAGGCCTTTTTGTTTTAATCAGGTCAGTGATTAAACTTTGTAGCAATCACGGCGCCAGTTAACAAAGTTCTTAACCACAACTTTAACTGTTGTTTCAGGCGTAAAAACAATAACATCGCTACAGTGCTTTAGTGTCTGCGTTGGTTTCCAGTACATTACCTGGCTGTAATGGTAGCTTTTTTTGTCGCTTCAATACTCAGCCATCTTCCAAAGCCTGGATACAGGCTATTAGCTCAACTGGTTAGCTATTGCTGATATTGTCGACGCGATAGGGTGCAATGCTGACTGTAGGCGTGCCCGTTTCTACGGTCCATTGCTGTCTACATCAATCCACTTATGTTTAATCGTATCGTTTTTCAGTAGTGATTGAAATACCAATCAAAATCCCTGAAACAATTTGATTTTTTTATCATTAATCCTATGGCATTGCCTCAATTTATAGCTAAACTGATTCCAGTTTAAGTCTTTCCTTATCTAGGGTTTCTATGTCTGTAAGTGATAACAACATGTCCGGGCGCAGTCACGATCCGGAACAGATTGATTTGATTGATTTACTGGTACAGTTATGGCGTGGGAAAGTAACAATCGTTATCGCGATTGTTATTGCCATACTGCTTGCTGTGGGCTATCTGGCAGTTGCTAAGGAGAAATGGACCTCAACAGCCATTATTACTCAACCGGATGTGGGTCAGATAGCCACCTATAACAACGCCCTCAATGTGTTGTATGGTGCCAGCGCCCCCAAGGTTACTGAGCTGCAGACAAACGTGGTTGGTCGTTTCAGTACCTCTTTCTCTGCATTGGCTGAAACGCTTGATAATCAGGAAGAACCACAGAAACTGTCAATTGAACAGTCTGTTAAAGGTCAACCGCTGCCGTTGGCGGTTTCTTATGTGGGTAGCTCACCAGAAGACGCCCAGCGTCAGCTTGCTGAATATATTCAACAAACAGATGAAAAAGTTGCTAAAGAGCTGGGGCTTGACCTGATAGATAATATCAAGTTGCAAACCACCACGTTGCAAGACTCTCTGAAAACACAGGAAGTAGTCGCTCAGGAGCAAAAAGATCTGCGAATTAAGCAAATTCAGGAAGCGCTGCGTTATGCAGAGCAGGCCGGGGTGACTAAGCCGCAAATTCAGCAGACGCAGGATGTGACGCAGGACAGTATGTTCCTGTTGGGTAGTGATGCCCTGAAGTCCATGATTGAGCACGAATCTACACGCCCTTTGATATTGTCTGATAACTACTTTCAGACCAAACAAAAGCTGTTGGATATCGAAAATCTTAAGCTTGAAGGGAGTGAGTTACACGCCTACCGTTATGTGATGAAACCAACGTTACCGATTCGTCGTGACAGTCCGAAAAAAGCGATTACCCTCGTGCTGGCGGTTCTGCTTGGTGGGATGATTGGTGCCGGTGTGGTGCTGGGGCGAAATGCTCTGCGTGGTTACAAAGCCAAAGCTGAGTAAGTTTGAACCTGACAACAAAAAACCGGGCAGCGCCCGGTTTTTTCATATCTGCAACTTACTGATGACGCTTACGTAAATTCTCAATCACCGTCGTCAGGTCGAGGTCCTGGTCTTGCAGCAGCACCAGCAGGTGATACATGAGATCAGAGGCTTCATTTGTCAGCTCAAAACGGTCGTTCACCGTCGCGGCCAGGGCGGTTTCTACGCCTTCTTCACCCACTTTCTGCGCGATGCGTTTAGTGCCGCTGGCATACAGCTTCGCAGTGTAGGAGCTGGCCGGGTCAGCGGTTTTACGTTCGGCTAACAGTTGCTCAAGCTGATACAGGAACAGCCACTGGTGGTTAGTGTCGCCAAAGCAGCTTGAGGTGCCTTTATGGCAGGTTGGGCCAATCGGGTTAACCAGCACCAGCAGAGTGTCGTTGTCGCAGTCAGGCGCAATGCTCACCACATTCAGGAAGTGACCGGAGGTTTCTCCTTTGGTCCACAGGCGCTGTTTGGTCCGCGAGAAAAAGGTCACTTTGCCGCTTTCGAGCGTTTTATCCAACGCCTCCGGGTTCATATAACCCAGCATCAATACTTCACCGGAAACCGCATGCTGCACGATGACTGGCATCAGTCCGTCGGTTTTTTCCCAGTCCAGCTCGCGGCATTGTTGCTTCGTTAACATATCCTGATCTCCACGCCCTGTGTTGCCAGGTACGCTTTTAATTCGCCAATATTGATAATTTGCTTGTGGAAGACGGAGGCGGCAAGCGCGCCGTCAACGTCGGCATCCCGGAAAGCTTCCAGGAAGTGTTCCATGGTGCCCGCACCGCCGGAGGCAATCAGTGGTACGTGGCAAACGTCACGCACTTTTTTCAGTTGCTCCAGGTCATAACCGTTACGTACGCCGTCCTGATTCATCATGTTCAGGACGATTTCGCCCGCGCCGCGTTTTTGGACTTCCTGCACCCAATCCAGTGTTTCCCACTGCGTGACGCGGGTACGGCTTTCATCCCCGGTATACTGATTAACGTGATATTTGCCGGTGTCCGCGTCATACCAGGTATCAATGCCCACCACGATGCACTGCACGCCAAAGCGATCCGCCAGACGGGTGATAAGTTCCGGTTCGGCCAGCGCCGGGGAGTTGATGGAGATTTTATCCGCCCCGAAAGAGAGGATACGTGCCGCATCGTCGATGGATTTAATGCCACCGGCAACACAGAATGGAATATCGATCACTTCCGCCACGCGCGATACCCAGCTTTTATCCACTACGCGTCCATCGCTGGAAGCGGTGATATCGTAGAACACCAGTTCATCTGCGCCTTCATCGGCATAGCGTTTTGCCAGCGGGACGATGTCACCAATAATCTCGTGATTACGGAACTGGACGCCTTTTACCACCTGCCCGTTACGAACGTCCAGACAAGGAATTATGCGTTTTGCCAGCATTGAATGGCCTCCTCAACGGTGAACTTTCCTTCCAGCAGGGCTCGTCCGACGATCACTCCGCGAACTCCGGTCCCGCGCAGGGCCGCTACGTCCTCGATTCCGCCAATGCCGCCAGATGACTGAAACGCGACCTGCGGGTATTTGGCGCACACTTCTTCATACAGCGCGACGTTTGAGCCGGCCAGCGTGCCGTCGCGGGAGATATCGGTGCACAGCACGTGCTTCAGGCCGACGGGTAAATAGGTCTCAACCAGTTCTTCCAGTGAAACCCCGGAATCTTCCTGCCAGCCGCTGACCGCAACCTGTTTATTACCGCACTCGTCAATACGAACGTCCAGCGCCAGCACCAGCGCGTCGGCACCAAAACGAGCAAACCAGCTTTTGACTATCTCGGGGGATTTTACCGCTGTCGAACCCACCACCACGCGCGCCACACCTGCGTCAAGAAGCGCCGCCACGTCCGCTTCCGTACGTACGCCGCCGCCAACCTGTACCGGAACATTGACGCCAGCGACCAGCGTTTTGATCAGCGGGATTTGCCGCTGCGCCGGATCTTTCGCGCCGGTTAAATCTACCAGGTGCAGTACCTCTGCGCCCTGAGCGGCGTAATCCTGCAAACGGGGGAGAGGATCGTTACCGTAATCACGTTGCTTAGCGTAATCGCCCTGATGAAGACGCACCACCGTGCCGTCGATTAAATCTAATGCCGGAATAATCATTACATCTCCAGAAAGTTTTTCAGCAACTGCGCCCCAGCCGCGCCCGAGCGCTCCGGGTGGAACTGCACACCAAAGAAATTGTCTTTTTGTACTGCCGCGGTAAACGGTTCGCCGTAATTGCACTGGGCGATGGTCCACGGGTTTATCGGCATAGCGTAGCTGTGTACAAAGTAGAAATAGGCGCCATCTTCAATGCCCTGGAACAGACGATTTCCCGCCTGCGGATAGACGCGATTCCAGCCCATATGCGGCAGCGGCAGACCGAAATCGGTCATCTTCGGGACGTCCTGCTCAATAATGCCCAGCAGGGAGACGCCGTTACTCTCTTCGCTGCGACGGCCCAGCAGTTGCATACCTAAACAGATCCCCAGTACCGGTTGCGTACAGGCTTTAATCAGTTCAATCAGTTCGCGCTCGTGCAACTGGTCCATCGCCGCCTGCGCGGTGCCTACGCCCGGCAGAAACAGTTTATCGGCGCGCAGCACTACGTCTGGATCTGTCTCTTATACACATCTGACGCTGCCGACGATCGCATAAGTGTAGA
>ERZ1026931.552-NODE-552-length-15884-cov-5.862783_pt1 | contig 15884 bp, 10 predicted proteins | sample MGYA00519253_ERZ1026931 | MGnify/ENA primary metagenome ERZ1026931 (study PRJEB26926, sample SAMN06164831) | human gut metagenome | biome: ENVO:00009003; feature: ENVO:2100002; material: ENVO:00002003 | host: Homo sapiens | place: USA | collected 2012 ... | reverse complement strand
GTTACCCCAGATAGAAGAACATCCTGTTGCGTTAGAGATGTACATCTGCTCACCGAAGAGCTGTGTAATAAGTCTAGCGTAAGATGTCTCAGCACATCCTGCACATGAGCCTGAGAACTCAAGGAGTGGCTGGTTGAACTGTGATCCCTTAGGTGTTGTATCAACCATTCCGGCATCTGTCTTCTTAGAAACGTTAGCTACTAAGTAATCAAATACTGGCTGCTCTGCTGCCTGAGACTCCTGTGGCTGCATTGAGATAGCTGCTGTAGGACAAACTGTGACACACTCACCACATCCCATACAGTCAAGTGGAGATACGCTCATTGTATACTTGTAAGCGCCTGCCTTTGGCTTCATATCAGCAACCTTCATGTTGTCAGGCGCTGCCTTTACTTCGTCATCTGTAAGTAAGAATGGACGAATTGTAGCGTGAGAACATACAAATGCACAGTTGTTACACTGGATACACTTCTCTGGATCCCACTGTGGAACTGTAACGGCTGTTCCTCTCTTCTCGTATGCAGAAGCACCTGTTACATACTGTCCGTCTGCCTTGTCAGCGAATGCTGAAACTGGAAGGCTGTCTCCATCCATCTTAGCGATTGGATCAAGAAGCTCGTTAACAAGCTTAACAACCTCTGGACGTCCTGTGCGCTCTGCCTTAGGAGCATCTGCCTCTGGATTCTTCCAAGACTCAGGAACCTCTACCTTATGTACAGCGTCAACACCGGCATCGATAGCCTTGTAGTTCATCTCTACTACTGCATCACCCTTCTTTGAGTATGACTTCTTAGCAGCAGCCTTCATGTACTCTACAGCCTTATCGATAGGCATTACGTCAGCAAGCTTGAAGAATGCAGACTGGAGAATTGTGTTAGTTCTCTTACCCATTCCGATCTCGATAGCCTTGTCGATAGCGTTGATTGTGTAAAGCTGAATGTTGTTGTCAGCGATATATTTCTTAGCGTCAGCGTTGAGGTGATGAGCAAGCTCTTCATCTGACCACTGGCAGTTGATCATGAATACTCCGCCTGGCTTAACATCCTGAACCATCTTCATGCCCTGGATAACATATGCAGGGTTGTGGCATGCTACGAAGTCTGCCTGGTTGATGTAGTATGGGCTTCTGATTGGGTTGTCACCAAATCTCAAGTGAGAAATTGTAACACCACCAGTCTTCTTTGAATCATACTGGAAGTATGCCTGGATGTATTTGTCTGTGTGGTCACCGATGATCTTTGTAGAGTTCTTGTTAGCACCTACAGTACCATCTCCGCCGAGACCCCAGAACTTGCACTCTTTTGTACCAGGTGCAGATGTGATAGGAGCTGGCTTAACCTCTGGAAGTGAAAGATTTGTAACATCATCCACGATTCCAATTGTAAATCTGTGCTTAGGAGCATCCTTCTCAAGCTCTGTATATACAGCAAATACTGAAGAAGGTGGTGTATCCTTAGATCCTAATCCGTAACGTCCGCCTACTAATACAACATCGTTCATTCCTGCTTCACGAAGTGTTGTAGCAACGTCTAAGTATAATGGCTCACCAAGTGATCCTGGCTCTTTTGTACGGTCTAATACAGCGATCTTCTTTGCTGTCTTTGGAATAGCATTAAGAAGAGCCTCTGAAGACCATGGACGGTAAAGACGTACCTTAATAAGTCCGACTTTCTCTCCCTTTGCTGTTAAGTAATCAATTACTTCCTCAGCTACATCATTGATAGAACCCATAGCGATGATTACACGATCTGCGTCAGGTGCTCCGTAGTAGTTGAATAATTTGTAATCTGTACCAAGCTTAGCATTAACCTTGTCCATGTACTTCTCAACAACTGCTGGAAGCTCATCATAGAACTTGTTACATGCCTCTCTATGCTGGAAGAAGATATCTCCGTTCTCGTGTGATCCACGAGCTGCTGGATGCTCTGGGTTAAGAGCGTGTGCTCTGAATTCTGCAACTGCATCCATTGGACACATCTCTTTGAGATCTTCATAATCCCACTTCTCGATCTTCTGAATCTCATGAGAAGTACGGAATCCATCGAAGAAGTTGATGAATGGAACCTTTCCCTCAAGTGCTGCACAGTGTGCAACCGGTGAAAGATCCATAACCTCCTGTGGATTTGTCTCACAAAGCATTGCGAAACCAGTCTGACGACAAGCATATACATCACTGTGATCACCGAAAATATTCAGTGCATGTGAAGATACTGTACGAGCTGATACGTCAAATACGCAAGGAAGATTCTCACCTGCGATTTTGTACATATTAGGGATCATAAGTAAAAGTCCCTGTGAAGCTGTAAATGTTGTAGTAAGTGCACCAGCTGCAAGAGATCCGTGAACTGTACCAGCGGCACCTGCCTCAGACTCCATCTCAACTACCTTTACAGTGCTTCCGAAAATGTTCTTCTGTCCTGCTGCTGACCACTGATCAACTGTATCAGCCATTGGGCTAGAAGGTGTGATAGGATAGATTCCGGCAACCTCTGTGTAGGCATATGCTACATGAGCGGCAGCGGTATTTCCATCCATCGACTGTTTTGCTCTAGACATGATATTTCCTCCTGTAAAATAAATGTTCAATTATAGACATGAATCAGAATGTCTCTACATAATAGTTTAGTTTGTGCGCTGCAAAAAATCAAGTTTTTTTAGCAATACATTGTACAAAAACCCTAAAATATTTATTAACAAGGTAAAATTTATGTACAAAAGGGCACAATGGCTATAAATCGCCTGTAAAACACTTGCAAAATACTGGTTTTACGTTAAAATAGAAACGATGTGTTACAGAAACGAACAGGTTATTAAATAGGAAAGGATTGAATAAAGACAAAATGATTAGTGCAAACAATATTACATTAAGAATTGGTAAAAAAGCTTTATTTGAGGATGTCAACATAAAATTCACAGAGGGAAACTGCTACGGACTTATTGGTGCAAACGGTGCCGGCAAGTCTACATTTTTAAAGATTCTCTCAGGACAGCTTGAGCCTACAAGCGGTGATATCGCAATCACTCCGGGACAGAGACTGTCATTCTTACAGCAGGATCACTTCAAGTACGATGAGTTTACAGTACTTGATACGGTTATCATGGGTAATAAGCGTCTCTATGATATCATGAAGGAGAAGGAAGCCATCTATATGAAGGAGGATTTCTCAGACGAGGACGGAATCCGTGCCAGCGAGCTTGAGGCTGAGTTTGCCGATATGGACGGCTGGAATGCTGAGTCGGATGCAGCTACTCTCTTAAACGGTCTCGGTGTACCTACTGATGATCACTACACTCTGATGGCAGATCTGCCGGGTGCAGTAAAGGTCAAGGTGCTTCTCGCTCAGGCACTGTTTGGAAATCCTGACATACTGCTTCTCGATGAGCCTACCAACCACTTAGACCTCGATGCCATCTCATGGCTTGAGGAATTCCTCATCAATTTCGAGAACACGGTCATCGTTGTATCCCATGACAGATACTTCCTCAACAAGGTCTGCACGAACATCGCCGACATGGATTACGGTAAGATCCAGCTCTACGCAGGAAACTATGATTTCTGGTATGAATCAAGCCAGCTTATTGTCCGTCAGATGAAGGAAGCAAACAAAAAGAAAGAGGAAAAAATCAAGGAGCTGCAGGAATTTATCCAGCGTTTCTCTGCCAATGCCTCTAAATCAAAGCAGGCTACATCAAGAAAGCGTGCCCTCGAAAAAATCCAGCTTGATGAAATACGTCCATCAAGCCGTAAATACCCATACATTGATTTCCGTCCTGAGCGTGAAATCGGAAACGATGTGCTCTTTGTCGAGGGTATTTCAAAAACCATCGACGGTGTAAAGGTACTTGACAATATCTCATTCACTGTCAACCACGATGACAAAATTGCATTTGTCGGAGGAAACGAGCTTGCAAAAACAACTATGTTTAAAATCCTTGCCGGAGAGCTTGAGCCTGACGAGGGCTCATATAAATGGGGTGTCACAACCAGCCAGTCATACTTTCCAAAGGACAATACCACAATCTTTGATACTGATGAGCTAATCGTCGACTGGCTCACACAGTACTCAGAAATCAAGGACGCCACATATGTGCGAGGTTTCCTTGGCCGTATGCTCTTTGCCGGTGAGGATGGAGTAAAGAAAATGCGTGTACTCTCCGGAGGAGAAAAGGTTCGTGTACTGCTCTCCCGCATGATGATCATGGGAAGCAATGTACTCATGTTCGATGAGCCTACAGACCACCTCGACATGGAGTCAATAACAGCATTAAACAACGGAATGATAAAATTCCCGGGAGTAATCCTCTTTGCCTGCCGTGACCACCAGGTAGTCCAGACAACCGCCAACCGAATCATAGAATTCCTGCCAAACGGTTCAATGATCGACAAGATCACAACCTACGACGAATATCTTGATAGCGATGAGATGGCACGTAAGCGTCAGGTCTACTCAATGAGCGAGGACGATGAAAAAGACAACTAAACGCTAATTAATTAAAAAGAAGCATCCCAATCCGGGATGCTTCTTTTATTAAGCCGTAAAGTAAGGTGGGTGATTCCCTGCCTGTCTTTGACTATAAAAACATATTATAATTATATCCACTGTTATAGGCCTGTGTATACCTTCCATTGGCGCCATACGTGTTAGTCTTTTCTGCCTCATTCTTTGCGGCATACTCAAGCATTGAAGCCTTGCTTGCCACTGCGTAAGCATAAGAGCCATTCCCCTTAAAAAGTGCATCAACCTTAGTCGAATCAGCCTTTTTAAATGTATCCTCGTCAACAGACAGCTTGCCGGACTTGGAATCCACTGTGATTCCCACCTTCGCAAGCGACTTTGAATTGATATCTGTAAGTGACTTCATAGACTCAAGATTTCTCGAAATCTGCTTTGTCTCGGAATCATCCGCAGCATTAATGAGGCTGTTGTAATCAGACACAAAAGCTGACACCTTCTTGTACGTAGCATCTGTATCGTCCTTGCGGCTGTTTTTGTAAAGAGCCTGCGCCGACTTTACCATGTCCTCTGACTCCGACTCAATGGACGCAAGTGTCTTCGCTGAATCCTTAGATGTAGAAACAGATGATGAGACAAGAGACTGGGCCTTTGAATTAAGGTTATTTCCATAATATGACTTGAGAAGCTTAAAATAGCTGCCACTTCTAATGCCGCTATATGTAGTCATATCCATGTTTGCAATAAAAGACGATGCTGCATTGCTGCTTCTACTGCTGCTAAAGCCGGAAAACAGTGTGGATATGGATGACGAATCCCACATTCCAATTCCTCTCATAGTATCACTCCTTTGATAATCATGTAATCCGTTACTTTCTATATATCTTTAATATAGACGCTTTTCCAATCTATGTCAAGATAATATCTGCCGGTATCGCCCAGCCCGGTATTACTAACATATGAGCTGGTATTGTCGTCCTTTATATATCCTCTATCTGCCAATCTATCGGCTCCACTCCATGTTTCTTTAAAAACTCATTGGCCTGACTAAAATGCTTGCATCCAAAAAAGCCTCTGTAAGCCGACAGCGGACTTGGATGCGGTGCTGTCAATATCAGATGCTTTGGATTTGTAAGCATAGGAATCTTTGATTGCGCCGGACGTCCCCAGAGCATATATACTATAGGTCTGTCCTGCTCATTTACAGCCTCTATGATTGCATCCGTGAACTTCTCCCAGCCGTGCCCCTGATGCGAGTTTGCCTGATGAGCCCTGACAGTGAGCACCGTATTCAATAGCAAAACTCCCTGATCAGCCCATTTCTTCAGGTATCCGTTATTGGGGATATCACACCCTAAATCGTCGTGCAGTTCCTTGTAGATATTCTGCAGTGATGGTGGAATATCCTTCTGAGACGGAAGCACTGAAAACGACAATCCATGCGCCTGATTGACATTGTGGTACGGATCCTGTCCGAGGATGAGCACCTTCACCTTGTCAAGTGGCGTAAAATGCATGGCATTAAATATGTCATCTGCCGGAGGATATACCACATGTGTGGCATATTCATCTCTCACAAAATTGTACAAATCCCTATAATACGGTTTTTTAAACTCGGCTCCCACAGCCTTTGCCCACTCGCCGTCAAGCATACTCATAATCTTTATCTCCCGCCTATCTTCTGACCGACACACCTTTATCTGCCAGATAATTCTTTAAATCCATAATTTCAAGCTCCTTGTAGTGGAAAAGTGAAGCTGCAAGCGCTGCGTCCGCTTTTCCTTCTGTCAGAGCCTCGTAAAAATGCTCCTTTGTGCCTGCACCGCCCGATGCGATAACCGGAACAGAAACATTATCGGCAATAAGCCTTGTAAGCTCGATATCGTAGCCATCCTTTGTGCCGTCACAATCCATGCTTGTAAGAAGGATTTCTCCCGCTCCAAGCTCATTTGCCTTAACAGCCCACTCAATGGCATCAAGACCTGTATCTATGCGTCCTCCGTTCTTGTATACATTCCAGCCGCTTCCATCAGCACGACGTCTTGCATCGATTGCCACAACCACACACTGACTGCCAAACTTGTCAGCCGCATCACTTATGAGCCGAGGGGTATTTATAGCACTTGAATTTATTGAAATCTTGTCCGCACCCTCTCTAAGCAGTGCCTTAAAATCATCGACTGTTCTGATGCCACCGCCCACCGTGAACGGTATAAACACCTTTTCAGCGACCTTTCTGACCATATCCACAACAGTATTTCTGTTGTCGCTTGACGCCGTAATATCCAGAAAAACCACCTCATCTGCACCTGCCTTACCATAAGCAGCCGCAATCTCAACCGGGTCACCTGCATCTCTTAAATTGACAAAGTTTATGCCCTTCACAACACGTCCGTTATTCACATCCAGACATGGGATTATTCTCTTCGTAAACATATTATGCCTCACCTATCCCTGCAAAATTTTTAAGTATTGAAAGTCCGACTGTGCTGCTCTTTTCCGGATGGAACTGGCAGGCGAACACATTGTTTTTCTCTACAGACGCATGAATGTGTGTGCTGTACTCTGTCGTTGCTGTGACAATTGCTTCATCAGCGGCTTTCAGATAGTACGAATGCACAAAATATACATACGGATGCTCTGAAAGACCTTTAAACAGCCTTCCATTGTTCTGTAAATCAAGTGAATTCCAGCCTATGTGAGGTATTTTAAGTCCTTCCTTATCTGGTATGCGAAGTATCTGTCCGTCAAGCACATGAAGCCCCTCAACGCCCTGACTCTCATCGCTTCCCTCAAATAATAGCTGAAGTCCCAGGCATATGCCAAGAAATGGCTTGTCCATGTCACAAACCTCATGAATCACCTTGTCCAGCTCGTATTTTTTAAGCGAATCCATTGCATCTCCAAAAGCTCCGACTCCGGGAAGTATTACCTTATCGGCATTTAAAATCTCATGCCTGTCTCCGGTCACAATACTCTCCTCGCCTATAGCTGTAAGAGCCTTTTCCACACTTCGCAGGTTGCCTGCTCCATAATCGATGATTGCAATCATATCATTTTGTCTCCTCTTTAATGCCTAATTCATTTAATTTCTGTGTCAATGCCAGTGTATAGTCATCTCTATCATCTATATTATACAGAGAAATGGCATCATCATATGATAAGCCATACTGACTGCTCAGGGTATCAGAAATAATGTTTTTTAGCTGCTCAAGCTGCAGCTCACATCCGTATTCCTTTGCGTTTTCTGCATTTACAGCACATCGGCCAGCCGCACATACTAAGGAATCCGCTGCCATGGTTACATAGCCTGAATCGCTAAAGCTCTTATAGGCATCATACTTACCTGACACTGATGCAAGCACCGACAGCTTATTGTACAACTGCTTATCGTCACCCGAAAGCTTCAAGCCGCTCAGCCTGCTGTAGGCCTTTGTATACAGTTCTATTGAATCAGCTTTATTCTGTCCCAGATCAGCTATTGCCTGATTGTACGTATTCTGAGCATCAGTCACTTTGGAGTTGTTTCCGAGCAAAAAGGTGCATATGAGAACAAACACAACTATCGACATAACAAATACCCAGATTACTATAACAGGTCCCTTAGGAAGCTTAGGTCCCTTCTCCCATCCAATGCGTTCCTTCTTTTCCTTTGGAGCCTTTGGCTTTTTTTCTTTTTTAGGTTTTTTTGGCTTCTTTTCTTTTTTAGGCTTTTTGCCCTTCTTTGGCTTATCTGTGGCTTCGTTTAGCTCTCCGTCAGCATCCAGCGCTTCAAGTATCTGCTTATTCTCATCTGAGAGTGTCTTTGCGTCAGTTTCTGCACCTTCTGCTGTGCTCTGTATATCTGTGACATCATCTGACTGCGGCTCTTTTGTAAAAAATGATATTATTCTTTTTAAAAGGCTCTTTTTTTCAGTATCTTGTGCATCAACTGCTGCATCAGCCGTCTCGTGCACTTTCATCTGGCTGCTTGCATAATCATCTATATCAGCCCCTGTCTCACCGGTTTTTCCTTCAAGCAGATCACCGATATTATCCAGACCATCACTACCCAGTATGTCAAGTATATCCTTTGATGCATTTCCTGCCAAATCCGGCTCTCCAATTTCTTCAACCATCTGAGGTTCATTTGTTATTATACTCTCCGGAGTCTCCTCCTGTTTGGGATTCTCAGCCATTTCCGGCATGTTTGCATCCATCATCTCTATCCCAGAATCTGCCGGTGTAAAATTAAATACCGCATCGCTTAGATTATTGTCTGCTTTGTTTTCCTGTTTATCTCCCTGAGTCTCCTGTTCCTTCATCCTGCGGTCAAACTCAGTGAGCATATCATCAAGTGAAGCATCCTTGTCATCAGGAGCCGGAGTCTGTACATTAAGAGCCTGACCCTTGGCCTGCTCATTTTCCCTCTCAAGTTCCTTTTCAAAGTTCGACAGATACTCATCATATGTCTCATTTTCAAGCTCGTCCTCAAACTTTTTGAGGAATTCATCCTGATCAGCCCCAGACATCTTCGTATCTGTATCCTGCAGCTTATTCATTGAATCCAGCAAATTGTCCAGATAGTTTTCTGTCGATTTATCGCTCATTAGTATTCTCCATCTATAATCCATTAAAGGGTGCAGCTAAACAAGCCACACCCCTTGTATCTAAATATATTATGCTTTATCAATCAGCTTGTCAATCGCCTCTACAAGCTTTCCGATTTCAGGCTTTGTAAGCTGTGCGTCTGCTCCAAGCTGTTCACCCTTTTTCCTCATCTCTTCATTTACCAGTGAAGAGAATATGATAACCGGTATATCTCTAAGCTCTGCATCTGATTTTACAAGCTTTGTGAGTCTGTGTCCATCCATGAGTGGCATCTCAATATCAGTTATAATGCAGTCAAGATGCTTTGTAATATCGCCCTTTGCCTGCATAGCCTCTATCACATCCCAGGCCTCCTGACCATTCTCTTCCACTATGAGATTGGTATATCCCGACTTCTTAAGGCATTCGGTGATGAGCTTTGACAATAAAGCCGAATCCTCTGCGATAAGAATTGTAGCATCACTCCTATCTCTTGCCTCCATCTCATCGATATCATTAACCCTAAGTCCTGTCTGTGGACTAATAGAAGCAACTATAGCCTCAAAATCAAGGATAACTATAAGCCTGTCATCCATTTTGATAACACCTGTAGCAGTGCTGCCATGCTCGCCCGTCAGTGTCTCGTCAGGCTTTATGATATTCTCCCACGATACGCGGTGTATACCGATAACCTGATCTACATGAAATGCCACATTGAGTTTGTTAAAATTCGTAATGATAAATAAGCCTTTTTCATCCGTCTGTGGCAGATTAAGACAATTCTTTAAATTGATAACCGTAATCATTGTGTCACGTGGCATAAATATTCCCTCAACACTCGGATGAGTATTCGGAACAGGAGTGACCGGCATATATTGCAAAATCTCTCTGATCTTTGCGACATTGATTCCGTAGTGATTGTCTCCCAACGTGAATTCAAGCACTTCAAGCTCGTTTGTTCCTGACTCCAATAATATGTTCGTATCCATAATACAACCTCCACCTCTTAGTAATCTAAGTATATCATATGTTTTATAATTCAATCAAACTTTTTTCGTTATCTTTTATAACCGACATCTTAATATTGTCACATGCCGTACCCTGAGGTATCTTGAAAAGCAGCACCACATCAACCGCATCGTGCGCCTTTACGGTTCCCTGAAAAGTATTAAGGGAATATGTAAGGAATGTGCCCTCAGCCGTGTATTCCTTTCCATCGGGGAAAGTTGCTTTATATGTCCTGGCATTGCCAAACATATCAACATTTATATCCTCGTCTGTCGGATTTTTAAGAGTGAATTTCATAACCGCAAAAGTATTACCGCTTCCTGCCGTTATAGAATAGTATGAGCCCTCATTGTACACATCTGACTCGTTTACTCCATCATATGTAATTTCAAGGCTGCCGTAGCCTGTTGCCTCGGCAAGTGACACCTTCTTTTCCTGCGTGGCAGAAGGCTCTTTCTGCGAATTGCTGCTCTTATCATTTCCAGCTTCAGATGTCTTATTATCCTGCGAAAGTGAATTATCAGGTGACGCCTCGTCCACTTTCTCAGTGTCGTCAGCATCCTCCATATCCCCACGTTTCTCCGTAGCGTTAGTCATGCCATCCTGCTGGTATATATTGTGTTTTGCAACAACATATGCTGAATAATTAGCGATAAGGCCTTGTTCCGCATCAGTCATATCATATAATTTTGTTCCGCAGCCTGTCAACGTTATAATTGCTGTAAATGCCACAGCTGCCATTTTTATATTTCTTCCCATCATTGCAATAAACCCGTTCTTATTCTATGACTTTTATCCTAATAATATATATAGTAACACATTTATTGATTGTTTGCAATAAATAACTCAAGTTCAAACCAGAATTCTACACCATCCTTGTGATTTATGACACCATACCCTCTGTGATGCAGTTCCATAATGGCCTTTACTATAGACAGTCCTATGCCGCTTCCGCCATATTCCCTTGTTCTGGCCTTGTCCACCTTATAAAACTTATTCCATATATTTTCTATATCCTTATCAGGTATCGGCTCTCCCGTGTTAAACACGCTGACCCTCACACGGTCGCTGTACATGCTGTATGATACAGTGATAGTACCACCTCTTGTGCAGTGATTTATCGCATTGCTGATATAGTTTGTCACAACCTCTTCAATCTTGTATATATCACCGCTCACATATACGGAATCGGTGCGGTCAAACTCAATTGCAGCCTCATTTTTCTGTGCCAGAAGCCTAGATGAATCTATAACCCCTCTGACAAGTGGTGTCAGATCAAACCTCGTCATCTCAAGCACATCACTGCCATCCTCCAGATGATTGAGAGATAAAAGCTTCATAACCATGCGGTTCATCTTGTCAGTCTCGTCCATGATGACATCACAGTAGAAGTTACGGCTCTCATCATCGTCATTTACGACCTCTTTGAGCCCCTCAGCATAGCCTGAGATCAGAGCAAGCGGAGTTTTTAACTCATGTGACACATTTGACAAAAACTCCTTTCTCATCTCATCAATCTCTTCTTTTTTCTTTATATCACGCTGTAATTCATTGTTTGCCACCTTTAGTCTTGTGATTGTCTGCTCAAGTGTCTGCGACAGCTCATTCATATGCTCACCAAGCACATAAAGCTCCTTTGCACTGTTTTCCGTATCAATGTACTTCGCATCAAAATCAAGCTTCGCCATCCTTGTCGACAGCTCAGTCATATTTCTTATCGGCCTGGTCATGTTGCGAGCAACAATATATGCCATAAACACTCCCACAACAATAGCAGCCACTCCACCTATTGCAAAAAAGCGGTTCGATATGGACACGCTCTCCTTAATGCTCTCAAGCGGTGTCTTCATGTATACAAAGTTACCGTCAATCAGTCTGTTATTTATGATAATATACTCTGTTCCCAGCCTTTTATCCTTCTGCCTTGTCATATTCAGGTTGTTGTAGTCTGCCGAATATGACGACATGCTCGCCTCCAAAAGCAGCTGGAATATTTCCTGATTGTCAGTGGTTCCCTCAATGATGACCTTACCGTATTTGTTGAACACAACCGCATCTATATTGGCGCCAACGCATTTCTTTTCAAATGCTACAGCAAACGTATCATCTGAAAGTTTGTCATTTTTTGCAGCCAGGTCCACCATTTTGTATACCGCAAGCATCTCTTTTTCCTTGTTATATACATAATACTTTTCCAGCAGTGTGTTATTAGCCATCCAGAACATGCCTACTATCAGAAGTACAATGAATGAAATCACAAACGTAAGCTGCGTGGATAGCGTTTTTTTCTTTTTCATGGTGACACCTCTTATCCCGAATCCATTAGTCCTAAGCTTAACACTTACTGTATCTCGAACTTATATCCCACACCCCAGACAGTCTTTATATAGTCGCCTTTAGCGCCCATCTTGCTTCTTAATTTCTTCACATGTGTATCAATAGTCCTCGCATCGCCAAAATAATCATAGCTCCACACACTATCAAGTATGCGCTCCCTGGTAAGAGCAATCCCCTGATTGCTCATAAAGTAATCCAAAAGCTCAAATTCCTTTACCGAAAGTTCAATATTCCTGCCATCAATAGCTACAGTGTGCGCCGTCTTGTCCATAACAATACCACCGGCCTCGCTTATTACTGCCTCCTTGCCCAGTTTATTCGCCCTGCGAAGGAGAGCATTTACCCTGGCCACCAGTATCTTTGGAGAAAATGGCTTTGAAATGTACTCATCAGCACCAATGTCAAAGCCGTTTAATTCATCACGCTCATCGCCCTTAGCTGTAAGCATAATAATCGGCACCTTTGAAGTCTGTCTGATTTCACGGCATACCTCAAAGCCATTTATCCTTGGCATCATTATATCGAGCACCAGCAGTGCTATGTCCTTCTGCTGATAAAATATATCAAGTGCCTCCTCGCCGTCTCCGGCCTCAAGTACCTCGTACCCTTCCCTTGCAAGGAAATCATGCACGAGCTTTCTCATCCTGCTCTCGTCATCTACCACCAGTATCTTTATTTTGTCCACTCTGTTGCATCCTGCCTTTCATCCAGTGCTTTTTCCCTCTCTTCTACTGCTTTTTCCCTTTTTTCAAGCTCCTTCTGCCAGTTTTCATATTTGTCTATCAGCTCATTCTCGTAGTCCACCACATACGGACTGTGTCCACTCACATATGTGATGCCAAACATAGTTACTATGGCAGCCGATAATACAATAGTAAAAAACAATGCCACATGGAACTTTTTCTTATAGCCTTCCGTCTGTTTTTTTACCTCGACAACCGCTTTTTTATCCTCAGGAATATAAATCGGACGGATATCCTCATTCTTGATATATGGGATTGTATGCAGATATTCCTGCAGTTCAACAAGAAACGATAGCCCTACAGGAGTAAAAAAATACCCCGGCTTGTTAAGCCTTAAATACAGCTTGTATACCGTATCCGGGTCAGACATATCAGTCTGATCCTTTATATATCGTATTCCGTCACTTTCTTTTTTAGCCTGCCTTGCCTCTTCCTTTGTCTGAAACTCAAACCCATCAACTACATACATCATATTCCCTCTTTCTAATCATCGCGCTCTGCAATCTCACCCGAACGATATGCCGCAATGAGATGCTTTAGATCAGCTATCTTTTCCTTCATCTTTATTCCGGCATCCGTATCTCCGACAAGTATTCTCTTATCAAGTACCTCTACAGCCTCACGCCTTGATACGATATCCCTCTCATCCCTTACTGCCGTCTCCGGTGATTCAAACGGCTCATGCGCTGTCAATGTCAGCCCATATGAATTGTAAATCAAGGTATATCCCGCGATGCCTGTCCGCCTGCGGTACGCCTTTGAAAAACCACCATCTATGACTATCACTCTGCCGTCGCACTTCACAGGGCTTTCACCTCTTAATCTGTGTACAGGAACATGTCCGTTTATGATATGGTCTCTTTTATCATGCAAACCAAACTCCTCGAGTATACGCTGCGCACACTCAGGCTTGTTTATATACTCATAATAAAAGTTTTTCTTTTCTATTTTCATATCATCGTCATCTATAAAATATCTCTCAAACGTAGCCATCTTATTTCTGCCATAAAGCGGAGAATATGGTGCTGTCCATATGTACCACATGATATCGCTGCCCTTTTGTCTTTCCAGCCTGTCGTCCGAGAAAAAAGCCTTTCTGACGTAAGTCTCCAGTATATCAAACAAAGCCTTGCCACTATACTCTTTACCGTAGATATTTACCTTTGCGAAGCTTCCATCCTCCTCCATGGGGATGCATCCGTGGAAAAGCAGATTGCCATTATATACCTTGTACATGCTGCCTCTTTTAAGCAGCAGCCCAACGTGGTTTTTAAGCTTCTCGCAATGAATAAACGAGCTCCTGAGCCTCTGTATGACTTCCTCTTCCCCCTCTGTCAGCCTGTAAGGATCAGCCGGGTCAATTGTTGGAAAGCTTGTATCAAGCAGCTTATAAGTTCTGCCCTCAAGATCTATAGTGCCCTGTTCATAATCAATATGTTCCAAAAGCAATCGTTCCTTCATGCCATACTCAGGCCACTTCTTAATGAGCTGTCCCTCCAGCTTGAAACGTATGATGGCAATGGCCTTGTGCATCTTCTTTATCAGATCACTCTCCATATTATCTGCGCCACTTGGAGCCACCTTAAACACAAATCTGGTGCATGGGTCATCCTTGTAAGCCTTCAGTGCAAACGTAGCAAGCGGAAGCATATTTATGCCATAGCCCTCCTCGACCACGTCCAGATTACCATATCTGATACTGTTTCTGACAACAGTTGCAATACATGCAGGATTTCCTGCGGCTGCCCCCATCCAGATAATATCGTGATTGCCCCACTGTATATCCAGCGAGTGATATCTGCACAGCCTGTCCATTATCAGATGCGGCCCCGCTCCCCTGTCGTATATATCACCAAGCACATGCAGATGGTCAACAGCAAGTCTCTGAATAAGCTCTGAAAGCACCACTATAAACTCCTCCGCAGTACCCAGCTCCACTGTTGTATTGATGATTGACTCGTAGTAAGCCTCCTTGTTTAACACCTCCGGCTTTTCTGTGATGAGCTCCTCTATAACATATGCATACTCCTCCGGCAAAGCTTTTCTCACCTTGGAGCGCGTATACTTTGACGAAACGGTCTTGCACACCTCTATCAGCTTATAAAGAGTCGTCTTATACCACGAGTCCATATCCGGCTCGTCCTGCTTAATAAGCTCCATCTTTTCCCTTGGGTAGTAGATGAGTGTGGCAAGCGCAGCCTTGTCAGCCTTGTCCATCGCCAGACCAAATACATCATCTATCTTCTTTCTTACAGCCCCAGAACCATTTTTCAGCACATGGGAAAAGGCTTCATACTCACCATGCACATCAGATACAAAGTGCTCTGTGCCCTTTGGCAGGTTTAAAATAGCCTGCAGATTGATAATCTCAGATGATGCCTTGCCTATTGTCGGATACATCTCCGACAACTGTTCCAAATAATGTAAGTGTTCTTTATCAATTGCTATATCATTCATTTATATCTAGACCTCATAATACTGATTCATCACCTTATTTATTTCCTTTTCAAGCTTACAACCCGTGTATACACACTTCATAATGCACTTTCTGATTGGCTCCTCAAAATTAGTACCCTCGCACTTATCCAAAACTCCCTGCAATGTAAGCTGTACAAGTATGCTCTCACCTGTCTGCGGATCTGTGGCTATGTTTTCGTACACCTTCTTGTAGTACTTATCACTCACTACCGGGTAGTCAGTAAGCGCCATTTCCCGCCACTTTCTAAAACTTAGCGACATATATTCACCTGCTCTTTTGCTGTCTCTTATACAC
>ERZ1026931.545-NODE-545-length-15946-cov-4.599711_pt1 | contig 15946 bp, 10 predicted proteins | sample MGYA00519253_ERZ1026931 | MGnify/ENA primary metagenome ERZ1026931 (study PRJEB26926, sample SAMN06164831) | human gut metagenome | biome: ENVO:00009003; feature: ENVO:2100002; material: ENVO:00002003 | host: Homo sapiens | place: USA | collected 2012 ... | reverse complement strand
ACTTATGCGATCGTCGGCAGCGTCAGATGTGTATAAGAGACAGTGCCCGGCAGCGTGCTTGCAGTCGCAACCTGCGTACTGGCGCTCTTTTTCACCTCCGCTTCGTATCCCGAGCTTTGCTCGGCACTTGAGCGCAGCATACCGCAGATCGCCATGCAAAAACTCCTTCGCCTGCGCGACGGCGTAATGCGCTCACTCGCACGGTGGCTGCGCGCGCAGGCGACGCTGTCTCTTATCACATTTTCAGAACTTCTGGCGGGCTTTCTTCTCATTCGTCAGCGCTATTCCCTGCTGCTCGCCTTCCTCATCACACTGCTCGACGCGCTGCCCGTCTTTGGCACGGGAACGGCGCTTGTGCCGTGGGCGCTTGTCACACTGCTGTTTGGCTTTCCGCCCCGGGCGATCGTTCTGCTTGCGCTCTACCTCTGCACGCTCATCACGCGCAACACGCTTGAGCCGCGGCTGCTCTCCGCGCAGGCGGGACTGCCGCCGGTCGCGTCCCTTTTTGCAATGTACCTCGGCTACTGCACATTCGGTATCGCAGGAATGGTGCTCTTCCCCTTTTTTCTGCTGCTGCTTTCGCAGATCCGGAATACGCGCCCGGAAAAGGCATAAAAAAGAGAACGACGGATCGTCGTTCTCTTTTTTCTGTCAATGCCCCGTATTACCGCTGTTGAGCAGCCAATCGAGGAACTGTCCGTTGTCACCGCTTGCGCTCTCGCCTGCGGTACCCGTGTTGTCACCGGGCGTCTGCGTGCCGCCCTCACCGCCGTTGCCGGTATCATCCGGAGCGTCCGGATCCGGCGTAGGCTCAAGCGGCGTTGTATGCGTCGTACACATGCCGCTGTACATGAGGTCGCTGTATAGCTGCACCGTGCCGCTGTTCGTGCGCACCGGCTCGCCCGCGGGGATCGCCGAAATGAGCCCCTCCGCAAGCTGTGCCTGATACGTTGCCTGCATCGCCGCGCTGAGGGGCGTTGTGAGCAGCTCACGCGTATAGCCCCAGCCGGCGCTGACGTTCGGCTGACTCAGATCGAGCACATAGGCCGTCGTGATATTCGGGCAGTAGTCGGAAGCAAGCATGCCGGAGTCTGCACAGACCGTCACGCTGATGTGCGCGTCGCAGGACAGCTTTGGCGCATAATCCTTTGCAACCTTGACCGTCTGCGCGGGGCAGCCGGAAGATGCCAGCAGTCCCGTCTGCGTGCAGACCGTCACGCTGACCATATCGCCGCTGCCAACGTCAAAGTCCTTGTTGGGCAGCCCCTCGTGGACCTTGCTCATAAAGGTCTTCCAAAGCGTGGCGGCAGGGTTGCCGCTTGCCACGATGCGCGTCGGCGTATCGTAGCCGACCCAGACCGCCGCCGTGTAATACGGCGTGTAACCGACGAAGTAACGGTCGTTGTTGCTGTTGGTCGAACCGGTCTTACCGGCGATGGTCATGCCGGAGAAGTTTGCACCCGTACCCGTACCGTTGCGCACAACGTTTTTAAGCAGCTCGTTCATCGAATAGGCAGTGCTTTCCTCCATCGCAACATGAGACTCGCTCTTATTGTCCAGAATGACATTGCCGTTGTGGTCGCGCACTTCGGTGTAGGTGCGCGGCGTCGTGTAAATGCCGCCGCGGGCAAAGGAGGCATAGGCCGCCGCCATCTCGCGCGTGGTCACGCCCTTGGAAAGGCCGCCGAGCGCCAGTGCGCCCGCCGCCGTCAGATCATCGTTTGTCAGCGTCGAGAAGCTGAGGTTCTCGGTCATGAACGCGTAGGACGCGGGCAGCGTCAGCTTGATGGCCGTGCGCACCGCCGTGGGGTTGGACGAATTGCGGATGGCGTCCTGCAGCGTCATAATGCTGCGGTAGCCCGAGTAGGCGTTCACCGGCCAAATACTGCCGCCGAGCATTTCAACGGGATAGTCGTCGATGACGCTCGCGGGCGTGATGACGCCGGCATCCAGCGCGGGCGCATAGACGCTCAAAGGCTTGATGGCAGAACCGCACTGACGCACAACGGTCGAATAGTCGAGCAGGAACCTGCCCTCTCGCTCGCCCACACGGCCCGCAACGGCCACGATGTCGCCCGTTGTATTGTCAATGATCGTTGCGCCGGACTGAAGCTGCTGGCCCTTGGAGGACGTATAGTTCAGGTTATTGCGGTCGGCATAGACGCTTTCCACGATGGACTGCACTTTGGGATCGACCGTGCAGTAGATGGAGTAGCCGCCGGTGTAGAGCAGGTCCTTTGCGACCTTCTCATCATAGCCGAACTGTTCGTGCATATCGGCGACGATGTCGTTGAACATACGCTCAACAAAGTAGGAGTCGTACTCCGTGCTCGAGGCGGTATCCACCCTGCTTGCAACCCCCGCAGAAGGAACAAAACCCGGGTCCCAGGAGAAGACGAGCGGCTCGACCTTTGCCTGCTCATACTCTTCGTCGCTGATCTTGCCAAGCTCGTGCATCTTATAAAGAACGGTAAGCTGGCGCTCCTTGTTCTGCTCGCGGTACCAGTCGCCGCGCGACGGGTCATATTTATAGGGGAACTGCGTGATGCCGACGATGGACGCAGCCTCGGCGATCGACAGCTCGCCGACGGTCTTGCCGAAGTAGCTCTCCGCCGCGGCCTCAATACCGTTGCAGCCGTTGCCGAAGTAGACGAGGTTCAGGTACGTCTCGAGGATCTCGTCCTTCGAATAATTCTTCTCGAGGCGCAGCGCACGGAAGATCTCCCTCACCTTGCGCTTGATGGTCACCTCGTTGTCGCCGGTCGTGTTTTTGATGACCTGCTGGGAGATCGTCGAGCCGCCGCGCGTCGAGCTGCCGGTGAGCTTACCAAGAATGGCCTTCGCCGTGCTCTTCCAGTCCACGCCGTGGTGGCTTTCAAAGCGCTCGTCCTCGATGGAGATCAGCGCCTCCCGCACATGCTTGGGGATGTCGTCGATGCTGACGAGCGTGCGGTTTTCCACGCCGTGGAGCTTCGTCAGCTCCACCCACTCCCCGCTCGTCTTGTCCTGATAGTAGACCGTCGAGCTCTGCTTGAGCGTGTAGGCTGAGATATCCACATCAAGGTCAAGTGACGTGTGGACGTAGATCATAAAGATGGCGAAGAACATCAAACATGTGGTAAGGCCGATGGCCAGAATGGTGCCGATGACCTTCTTGGCTGTTCCGCCTTTCTTCTTGTGCGCCTGATGCGTCTTTGCCTGTGCGTGCTGTCTTTGGGGCGTCTGGTTTTCTGCGCGGTTTTCTTCCATAAAGCGCCTCCTCCTTTGCGATAGAAATATGCGCAAGCGCGCATAGCCGATTTTCAATAGTGATACAGAATATAGTATAGCACGGCTGTCAAGTGGTGCGTATCTTGTCTTGCATTTTTGCAAAAAGTGCGGTATAATGCACTCACAAAATCACAGGAGGTGTTCCCCTATGAACGATGAATTCGGCCCCAATTTCGTCACGCTGACGGACGATGAGGGCAAAGATATCGAGCTTGAATACATTGATGCGCTCGAATATAACGGCACGACGTATATGGCGTTCTTCCCCGTGGTCGAAGAGGACAGCGAAGAAGAGGAAAACGAAGAGGAATACGGTCTCATCATTCTGAAGAGCCAGATGGAAAACGGCGAGGAATTCCTTGTCACCATCGAGGATGAAGAGGAGATCGACAAGGTCTACGACCTCTTCATGGAGCAGATCCTCGCCGACGAAGAATAAAAATCTTCGATTGCGACGGATTTTTCCCCACGAATTGCGATAAACTGAATTTGCCCTGCGGGGTGCGTGATAAGTTCTTTTTAAACCCACATTTCGTCATAAGGGACGCTGGTACGTTCCGGTGGTTTGCAGGCCTCCCGGCTGCCTTTTGCGGCTGGACGTTGGAAGCAATAAAGCCGGACAGAGGCGACCCACCTGTCCAGAATGGTGCAGGTTTTGACGGGGCTTACACGGCCGCTGCGGGGCATCTTTTTATCTTTCCACGGTTTGCACAAATTTAAGTTTCTATTTTCTACATTGCATTAGACGAAAAATCCGTGCATTTTGTTCGCGTTTCCTGTAAAATATTTTTAACAACTCAATCATTGTTTGTAGCTGCAACGTAGTGCTTCGCGCACGGGCTGTACGGTCGTTTCCCTTTTTATCGGGAGTCGGCACGGTCTGTGTGAGGAGCGCTTTTTTCTTTCCCCCTGCGCTGCCGCAATTCGCATCGGGAAAAGGCAAAAGAAAAAGGAGGAGCAACATTATGAAACTTGTCACCAACGGTCGCCTCATCACCCGCAACGCAGATGCACAGGGCTATTACGAGCACGGCGCAGTCGCCTTTGAGGGAACGAAGATCGTCGAAGTCGGCGAAGAGGCGGCGCTGCGCGCAAAATATCCTGGCGCCGAGATCATCGACGCCAGAGGCGGTGTCATCATGCCCGCGTTCATCAACGCGCACACGCATATCTACTCTGCCCTCGCCCGCGGCCTTTCCATCGTCGGCAACAATCCGACGAACTTCTACGAAGTGCTCGACGGCACATGGTGGGCGATCGACCGCCATCTGATGATGGACGGCACGCGCGCCTCCGCCACCGCGCTCTACATCGACTCCATCAAGCAGGGCGTGACGACGATCTTCGACCATCACGCCTCTTACGGTGAGATCCCCGGCACGCTCCACACGATTGCCGAGGAGAGCAAGCGCCTGGGCCTTCGCTCCTGCCTGTGCTATGAGGTCTCAGACCGCGACGGCGAGGAGAAGTGCTTACAGGCCATTCAGGAGAACGCCGATTTTATCACCGAATGCGAAAAGAATAAGGACCCGATGCTCGCGGCAATGTTCGGCGGCCACGCGCTCTTCACCATTTCGGATAAGACCTTTGATCGCATGGTCGAGGCCAACAACGGCCGCACGGGCTATCACATTCACGTATCTGAGGGCATGAACGACGTGTACGACTCCCTCCAGAACTACGGCCGCCGTCCCGTGCAGCGCTTGCAGGATCACGGCATCCTCGGCCCCAAGACCATTCTCGGCCACTGCATCCACGTCAACACCGCCGAGATGGATCTCATCAAGGAGACCGGCACGATGGTCGTAAACAATCCCGAGTCCAACATGGGCAACGCCATCGGCATCTGCCCCGTGCTCCAGCTCTACAAGCGCGGCATCCTCCTTGGCATGGGCACCGACGCTTACACGAACGACATGCTCGAATCCCTCAAGGTCGCCCTCTGCTCGCAGCGCAGCCAGAACTGCCTGCCGAACGTCGGCTGGTGCGAGGTGACGGATATGCTCTTCAAGAACAACGCGAAGATTGGCGAGAAGTACTTCCCTGACACGCTCGGCGTTTTAAGACCCGGCGCGGCGGCGGACATCATCGTGATGGACTATAAGCCCTTCACTCCGTTTTCCGACGCGAACATCGACGGGCACATGATCTTCGGCATGACGGGCCGCCAGTGCCAGACGACCATCGCCGCCGGCAAGGTGCTCATGCTCGACCGCCAGCTTGTCGGCATCGACGAGGAAGCCGAAAATGCGCACATTCTTGAAGCCGCCAAGAAGCTCTGGGGCGAGCTGAATCACAGAACCTATTAAGCAAGCGGGAGGAAAAAACAATGTCTGAAAAAATGTATCCCATTCCGTTCGACTCTCTGATGAACTGGGTGACGAGCGAATACGCGCAGTGCGGCGATGTGTTCGGCGTTCATAAGCACTATCTCGCAAGCGGCAAGAGCCTGCCGATCTTCGGCGAGCGCATCGAAACACCGTTTGGCCCCGCCGCCGGCCCCAACAGCCAGCTTGCGCAGAATATCATCGCGGCCTATGCCGCCGGCGCGCGCTTTTTCGAGGTCAAGACCGTGCAGAAGATGGACGGCGCGGAGCTTGCCGCCTGCGTTCCCCGCCCCTGTATCCTCGCCGCTGACGAGGGCTACAACCAGGAGTGGTCGACCGAACTGACCGTGCAGCAGGCGCAGGACGAGTACATCAAGGCCTGGTGCGCGCTCAAGATCATGAGCAAGGTCTACGGCTTCGGCGATCCCGACGGGTTCGTTTTCAATATGTCCGTCGGCTATGACCTGGACGGCATCAAGGGCCGCAAGATCAACACCTACATCAACAGCATGATGGACGCGGGCAAGACCGCGCAGTTCAAGGAATGTAAAAAAGTCCTGACCGAGCTCTTCCCCGAGGAAAAGGACTTCATTGCGGCCATCTCCCCCAATGTTTCCCGCTCCGTTACGCTCTCCACGCTTCACGGCTGCCCGCCGCAGGAGATCGAGCGCATCGCAAGCTATCTTCTCAAGGAAAAGCATCTGCACACCTTCGTCAAGTGCAATCCGACCATCCTCGGCTACAAAACCGCGCGCAGCATCCTCGATTCCATGGGCTATGACTACGTTGTCTTTGATGAGCATCACTTCAACGAAGACCTCCAGTGGGAGGACGCCGTGCCGATGTTCGAACGGCTGCAAAAGCTCGCGGACAAGCACGGCCTCGAGTTCGGTCTCAAGCTCTCCAACACCTTCCCCGTCGATACGACGCGCGGCGAGCTTCCCAATGAGGAAATGTACATGTCCGGCCGCAGCCTCTTCCCGCTGACGATTGAGATGTGCAATCGTATCTCCCGCCAGTTCGGCGGCAAGATGCGCATTTCGTTCGCAGGCGGCGCGGACTACTTCAACTGTGACAAGCTCTTTGCCGCCGGCATCTGGCCCATCACCGTCGCCACCACCATCTTGAAGCCCGGCGGCTACAACCGCCTGCACCAGATGGTCGAAAAGGTCGAGGATATGCCCTATCGCGCATTTTCCGGCAACGACCCTGCCGCGATCTCCGACCTTGCCGCCTCCGCGCTGTACGACTTCCCCCCCCTCAAGGCAATCAAGCCGCTCCCCTCGCGCAAAAAAGATGAACAGGTGCCGCTGCTCGACTGCTTTACCGCTCCCTGCAAGGGCGGCTGCCCCATCGAGCAGGACATTCCCGAATATCTTGAGCTCTGCCGCAAGGGGCTCTACGGCCCGGCGCTCCGCCTCATCACCGAGAAGAACGCCCTGCCGTTTATCACCGGCACCATCTGCGCGCACCGCTGCCAGGGCAAGTGCTCGCGCAACTTCTACGAGGAATCCGTCCACATCCGCGAGACGAAGCTTCTCGCCGCGGAAAAGGGCTACAACGCACTCATGGCCTCTCTCCGCATGCCCGAGCCCGTTGACGACAAGAAGGTCGCCATCGTCGGCGGCGGCCCGACCGGTATCGCCGCGGCGTACTTCCTCGGCCGCGAGGGCGTTCCTACCACGATCTTTGAGCGCGAGCGCAAGCTCGGCGGTGTGCCGCGTTATGTCATCCCCGCCTTCCGCATCAGTGACGACACCATCGACAAGGACATCGCGCTCATGGAGCGCTACGGCGTCGAGGTCAAGCTCGGCAAGCCTGCTCCGTCCGTTGAACAGCTCAAGAAGATGGGCTACACGCACATTCTGATGGCCACCGGCGCATGGAAGCCCGGCAAGCTCGACATTGAAGGCAACGTGCAGGGAGTCATCGAGTGGATGAAGCGCATGAAAAAGCAGATCAAGCCCTGCCTGAGCGGCAATGTCGTTGTCGTCGGCGCGGGCAACACCGCGATGGACGCCGCGCGCGTTGCAAAGCGCATGGGCGCGCATGCGACCATCCTCTACCGCCGCACGAAGAAGTTCATGCCCGCCGACGAGCATGAGTTGCAGCTTGCCATTGAGGACGGCGTCGAATTCGTCGAGCTGGCCGCGCCCGTCAAACAGAGCCGTGGCAAGCTCCTGTGCGATAAGATGATCCTCGGCGAACCCGACGAGACCGGCCGCCGCAGCCCCGTCAAGTCCGGCGAGCAGTTCACCATCCCCTGCGACATGGTCATCTCCGCCGTCGGCGAGCAGGTCGACGCCGATCTCATGTCCGCGAACGGCATCGAGATGGAGCGCAAGGGTCCCGCGTTCGAGACGAACGTTCCCGGCGTGTACTGCGCGGGCGACGCGCACCGCGGCCCCGCCACCGTGGTTGAGGGCATTGCCGACGCCGCGCGCTTTGCCGAGATCGTCGTCGGTCACCCGCACATCTACGACATCCCTGCCGAAGCCGATGTGACCGAGTTCGACGCGCAGGCCAAGAAGGGTATCCTCTCGATGGCCAGTAAGTGTGTCTGCGACGGCGAGCGCTGCCTGCAGTGCTCCACCGTGTGTGAAAACTGCGTCGATTCCTGCCCGAACCGCGCGAATGTCGTCATCAAGATGGCCGACGGCTCGCACGAGATCGTCCACGTCGACAAGATGTGCAACGAGTGCGGCAACTGCACGCAGTTCTGCCCCTATGCCAGCGAGCCCTGCCACGACAAGTTCACCCTTTTTGATACGCGTGAGGACATGGACGAGAGCGAGAACTACGGCGTGCTCTTCGAAGAGGACGACAAGATCCGCCTGCGCTACGAGGACGGTGTAAAGGAATATGACTTAGCATCCTGCGACAACGATCTTCCCGTTGAGCTGGAGGCACTCATCCTCACCGTGCGCGATAAGTACAGCTATCTCTACCTGTAAGCAAAACGAAAAACGAGGGAGCCGGTGCGATGCACCGGCCCCCTCTTCCCTATTGTAAGCAAAAAAAGAGCGCTGCTTCAAGCAGCGCTCTTTTCGTTGTTCTGTGCTTTGCCTTACTTCTCGATCAGGGTGAGCTGATAGAGGATCTTGGCGATCTGCGCGCGGGTCAGGGACGCGGCAGGCTCGAAGGTGGTCTCGGTCATACCGCTGATGACCTTCGCGTCAACGAGCGCCATGACATAACCGTCGGTGCAGTCAGTGAACTTGCTCTCGGTCTTGGACTCGGCAAGCTTGTTGAGCTTGGCAGCGACCTGGCAGAACTCGAGACGGGAGATGGCCTTCGCACCGTCAAGATCGGCGGCAACAAGACCCAGCTCAGCAGCCTTGGCGATGGCGTTCTTGCTCCAGTCGGCGCCGGTAGCGTCCGCAGCCTTGAGATCGCCGTGGCTGACAAGCAGGAGCTTGAGCGCGGCAGCCCAGGTCAGGGTGTCGTTGGGCGCATAGGTGGTGGCGGAGGTGCCGTTGATGATGCCGTCATTGTAGAGGTCGATAACATACTGGCCGAACCAGGAGGAAACCTTGACATCCTTGAACGGGTTCAGCAGGATACGGCCCTGAGGCGCGGCATACTGCGTGCCGATGACGCCCTTGAGCTCCTTGGTGACGTACTCCATCACAGCCTCGTCCAGAGGGATACCGGTGTCGAACTTCGCGGTAGCGGCAGCGAAGGCATAGTAGGTGTCGCCGCCGTCGGCAACAAAGTTATTGGTGACGACCGCATAGGTATCGTCCGCCTTGAATTCCTTGCCGTTGATGCTGTTGATCACCACACGGTTGATGCTCTTGGGACCATAGTAGGTGGAAGCAGGATAGGTCTCAGCATTGGCATCATAAGCGACAGCCGTGGAGAGGGTGAAGTTGATGCCGGCAACCTGCGGGAAGCCGCCGATCGGCAGGCTGTAGGTGGAGGCCTCAAGCGCTTCAAGAAGCTCTGCGCCGGTGACATAGATGACTGCGACCGTGTTGCCAAACGGCAGAACGGTGTTGATGTCCTTCTTGGTGACGTCGCCCGGCTTGATGGCCGCGCGGATACCGCCGCCGTTGGTGATGGCGACCACGTGGTCAGCATCAACCGTCAGGCCTTCCTTGTTCTGCATGACCTTCCAGATCATTGCATCGGTAATGAGATCGCCGTTGTTGGTCTCGCTGTCGCGGTTGCCGTTGGGGGCCTTCGCGCCGTTGAGCGTGACCTCGCTCTTGGCGAACACAACATCGTATTCCGCGTCGACGCGGTCAACGATCGTCTTCGCGGCAGCGGCAACGGTCGCGTCCTTGGCAGTGTCTTCCTTGATCTCGAAGAGGGAGTTGCTCTCGATCTTCTTGGTGGCGTTGTCAATGACGATCACGCCGATGTTGGCAAACGCGGTACCGGTGGACTGAATGGGCTCGCCCTTCTCGCCCTTGGTCATCACGGTGTGGGAGTGACCGTCGATGATGAAGTCAATGCCCTTGACGGCGGCATAGAGATCGGTGGAGCGATAGGGAGCAGACTCAGCGTCGATGCCCAGATGCGCAAGGCAGATGACAACGTCGGCGTCCTTGAGCGCTGCGACCTGATCGGCGGCAGCCTTGGTGAAGGCGTCACCGGTCGCAAAGGTCAGACCCTTGATGAGCGCAGGGTTGGCCTTGGTCTGGGTCTCGGGGGTCTCCATGCCGAAGAAGCCGACCTTCACACCGGACTTGGTGGTGTAGGTGTAGTTCGCATCGAAGATGGGGGTGCCATTCTCGTTGAAGACGTCCGCGCAGACGACCTTGAACTTGGCCTTGCTCATGTTTTCCTTGAGCTGGGCGTAGCCGTAGTCGAACTCGTGGTTGCCGAGGGTGACGACATCGTAGCCGGCGGCATTCATCATCGTGACCGCATCAGCGCCCTTGGTGACACTGACATAGGTCTTGCCCTGGCTGTAGTCGCCGGCATCGACGAGAATGACCTCGGCGCCCTTGGCCTCATAGTCGGCCTTGAGCTGGGCGATGTAGGCATAGCCATCGACCGCACCATGCACATCATTGGTGTGCAGAATGACAGTCTTGCCCGCCATCGTGGCTTCGGTCTTGGTCTCGGCATCCGTTGCGGCTGCCGTGTCCTCGATCGCAAAGCCGGTCACAGTCAGGCTGAGAACCATTGCCATTGCGAGCAGGACAGATAGGAACTTACGCATAGTGTTTTCCTCCTCTTTTTTCACTCCACACTTCTCTGCCCGCCGCCGTGACGCACAGCTTCTTCACATCTCATCTCTCACCGTCGTCAGCACGCAAAAATATCCGGTTTTGTACAGTTCAGAGCGGAATGTAGTATAATTTTATTATATCGTACAACTGTCTTTTTCTCAATACCCCATTCACCTGAAATTCCAACAAAAATCTTGTTGCATCACACATTTTTTCTTCTTTCTATGGAAATTCAGGCGAGAATATGCTATGCTGACTTTATCTTGGAACAGTATTTTTCCATAAGGAGGTCTCTTCCGTGAAAACAGTGCTTCGAGGCGGTTTTGTTGTCAGCGGCCGTGGCTGCCGCCGTGCCGATGTGCTCATCGACGGTGAAAAAATTGAAAAGGTCGGCCATATCCCGCCCGATCTCGCCGCGCAGAGCGAGATCGTCGATGTGACGGGCTGCACGCTCTTTCCCGGCTTTATCGACGCGCACACGCACTTTGACCTTGACGTGTGCAACACCACAACGGCCGATGATTTTGAAAGCGGCAGCAAAAGCGCCATTCGCGGCGGCACGACGACGGTCATCGACTTTGCCTGCCCCAATAAAGGAGAATCCCTTGCCTACGGGCTTGATCTCTGGCATAAAAAGGCGGACGGCAAGTGCTACTGCGACTATGGCTTCCACATGACCATCGATGACTGGAACGAGAGCATCGAGTCTGAGCTTGACGCGATGTTCGACGCCGGTATCACCTCTTTTAAGATGTACCTCACCTATCCCGCCATGATGATCGGCGACGGCGCAGTATATCGCGCGCTCAAGGCGCTGAAGGTACGCGGCGGCATCGCGGGCGTTCACTGCGAGAACGCAGGCGTGATCGACGAGCGTATTGCCGAGCTCAAAGCGAGCGGTTTGGGTTCAGACGTGGTGTCGCACCCTGTCTCGCGCCCCGATTATTTAGAGGCCGAAGCCGTCTCCCGCCTTCTGCGCATCGCGCAGGCGGCGGACGCGCCTGTGATCATCGTCCACACGACGAACCGAGCGTCGCTCGCGGAGATCGCCGCGGCGCGCCGCCGCGGGCAGACCGTGTATGTCGAGACCTGCCCGCAGTACTTGGCGCTTGACGACGGCGTTTACTACGATCCCGACTATTCCTCCGCCGCGCGCTACGTCTGCGCGCCGCCCATCCGCTCGCAGGAGGACAGCGAGGCGCTTTGGAAGGCGCTGCGCCGCGGCGAGGTGCAGACCATTTCGACCGACCACTGCTCGTTCACGCTCGAGCAGAAGGACATGGGCCGCGACGACTTTACGAAGATCCCCGGCGGTCTTCCCGGCGTTGAAACGCGCGGCGAGGTCGTATACACCATTGCAGCAAGCGAAAAAAAGCTCTCGCTTGCTGGAGTCTGCCGCGCACTGAGTGAAAATCCCGCAAAGCTCTACGGTCTCTTCCCCCGCAAGGGCGTGATCGCCGCGGGCAGCGATGCCGATATTGTTGTCTACGATCCCGGTGCGAGCCACGTGCTCCGCGGCGCGGAGCTTCTCTCCAAGGCGGGCTACACGCCGTTTGAAGGCTTCCGCACGAACGGCGGCATTGCAAAGGTCTATCTGCGCGGCAGTTTGCAGGTGGACGGCGGCAAGGTCATCGGCGGAAAAATGGGCGAATATTTAAAGCGCGGCAAATGCGCACTGTGAGGTAAACCAATGGATCTGAGAGAGATATTATTTGCGCAATTTCCTGCGTTTTTTCTGCTGAGTCTGCTGTTTCTGGCCGCGCATCTGCGCGTTCGCAAGCGCAGCGCAGTCAAGTCGGTGCTGTGGGTGCTGCTCTTCGGCGCAGCGCTCGCGGTCTCGATCCTTTTCTGCTTCCTTGGCATGCAGGCAAAGTACTGGACGGTCAAGACGCTCTTCAAGCTCAAGTTCTGGAGCTGGCTCGGCCTTGCGATCGTGGTGGTGCTGCTCGTGCTGCGCCTTGTCTTTAAGCTGCAAAACAAGCACACCCGGCATGTGATGGAAAAGGAACGCGCCAAGGCGGAAAAGGAGCGTGAGCAGGCTGTCGCGCAGGCGCGCGAAGAGGGCCGCGTCGAAGCCATGGCCGCGCAGAAGGCCGAAGCGGCGGCAGAGCCCGCGGCGGAAGTATCCGCACCCGATGCCGCGTCTGACGATGCGCAGAATGAGATGGTCGGTAACGCTGCGGAAAAGGAGGGCTAAGCATGCCAGCAGAGCATTTCACGCGCAGGCGCGTGATCTATTTCGACATTCTCCGCATCGTGGCGATCTTCTTTGTTGTTTTCGTGCATCTTGCCGCGCAGCACTGGGCAGATGTTGACGTCAGTTCACGGGCGTGGTTTGCCTTCAATCTCTACTGTACCACTGGAAAATGGTCGGTCCCCATCTTTGTGATGATCAGCGGCGCGCTGTTTCTCGGGCGCGATGTCAGCATCTCCGCCATTCTCAAAAAGAACGTCGCGCGCATCGCTACAGTCTTTCTCTTCTGGTCGGACTGCTATGCGCTCGTCTATCTTGTCTTTCGTCACGCGCCTCTCGCGGTCGTGCTTTCCCAGTTCATCACGGGGCATTATCATCTGTGGTTTCTCTACATGATCGTAGGGCTGTATCTGCTGATCCCGCTGCTACGGCCGATCGTGCAAAATGAAACGCTTACGCGCTACTTCCTGCTGCTTGCGTTTGTTTTCACCTTTCTTCTGCCCCAGCTTGCCCTGTTTCTCTCCTTTGTTTCGTATCAGGCAAGCGCGGTCATTCACACCGTCATCATGTACTCCTACTGCTTTTTCCCGCTCGGCTTCACCGCTTATTTCATCGGCGGATACTATCTCAGCCGGATGGACTTTAGCCGCAGAGAAGAGATCACTCTCTATTGCATCGGCGTTGCCGGTCTTTTGGTATCCGTGTTCGCCCCCGTCGCTCTTTCAAGGGCGCAGGGCGCGCCGAGCGATATCTTCTACACCTACAATTCGCTCAATGTTCTCTGCACAAGCGTACCGATCTTCGTCTTTGCCAAGCAGCATCTGAATTTCCCTCGCATGGGTGAAAAAGCCTACACGTTCCTCCGCAAGATGTCGAAATACAGCTTCGGTGTCTATCTCGTCCACCCCATGGTCATTGAGCTGCTGCAGCATTTCGGCATCGACACTTTCTCCTGCAACGCCTTTTTCTCCGTGCCGCTGCTCGCAGTCTTTGTGTTCGCGGTCTCCACGGCGATCTCGGCACTGCTCAACGCCATTCCCGTCATTAAGGATCATTTTGTATAATCAAAAGCGCCCCGCGAATCAGGCGATTCGCGGGGCGCTTTTTCTCTTTTACACGTCGGTTTTGATGCCGCGCTTGTCGAATTCCTCGACCAGCAGTGTAAGGTCGTTCGGCAGGCTCATCGGCTCGCCGCAGAATTTGATGGCATTCGCCACGTCCTTGAGTCCGTTGCCCGTGACGACCGACACAACCGTGTCGTTCTCGCCGAGAACGCCCTGCTCGCAGAGCTTTTTCACGCCCGCCGCGCCGGTGACGCCCGCAGGCTCGCCGAAGACGCCGCAAGTCATGCCCAGCAGCTTCTGCGCCGCCATGATCTCCTCGTCCGTCACGTTCACCACGATGCCGTTCGACTCGCGGATCGCCATGAGCGCCTTGTCCGCGTTGCGCGGCACGCCGACAGCGATGGAGTCCGCCAGTGTGTTTTCCTCCATCGGTTCCCAGGGCTTATCCTCCGCGATGGCGCGGTTGATGGGGTGGCAGCCCTCCGCCTGCGCGGAAATAAGGCGCGGGAGCTTATCGATCAACCCAACGGCGTAGAGATCCTTGAATCCTTTCCACACGCCCGCGATGGTGCAGCCGTCACCGACGGAAATGGCGAGATAGTCCGGCATTTTCCACTCAAGCTGCTCGGCGATCTCGAGCGAAACAGTCTTCTTTCCCTCGGAGAGGTAGGGGTTGATGGCGGCGTTGCGGTTGTACCAGCCCCACTTGTCGATGGCCTTTTTTGAAAGCTCGAAGGTCTCTTCGTAGTTGCCCTTGACGGAAATGACGTTCGCGCCGAAGGTCATCAGCTGCGCAACCTTTCCCTTGGGCGCGCGCTCGGGGACAAAGATGAAGGTCTTGAGACCGGCGGCAGCGGCGTTGCCCGCAAGGGACGAAGCCGCGTTGCCGGTCGACGAGCAGGCAATGATCTTCGCGCCCGCTTCGCCTGCCTTGGCGACCGCCATGGCGGAGGCGCGGTCTTTTAAGGATGCGGTTGGATTCTGGCCGTCGTCCTTGACCCAGAGCTTTTTAAGCCCAAGTATCTTGGCAAGGCGCGGCTCTTCATAGAGCGGGCTCCAGCCCACGCGCAGCGGCGTATCCGGCGTTGTTTCCTCCACCGGCAGCAGCTCACGGTAGCGCCACATGGTATGCGGGCGGGACTTGAGCGTTTCCTTGGTCAGATTTTTCTTAATGTAGTCGTAATCGTAGATGATGTCGAGAATGCCGCCGCATTCGCAAGTCGTAAGATTCGGCGTCGCCTCGTATTCCCTGCCGCACTTGACGCAGCGCGCGCATTTGACATTTTTGAGCATAATGATCCTCCTTTGCCTGTCAAAAAGGGGGCAGGTCGCCCTGCCCCTTTTCATTTTTTGAGATCTTAGAGCGCCTTCAAAAGACCCGTTGCTTCGTTGAACTCGTTGATGAGCTCGTCGAGCTCCTTCGCCTGCGCGTGGACAGCGTCCCACGTGCCCTTGGTGTCGTACCAGAGGGCGTTGAGGTCCTTGACGTCGCGCGCCTGCTGCTCAACCCAAGTGTAGTACTTGAGGTTGTGGATGCGCTTGCGGTCGTTGTAGGTCAGCTCCATCATGCTGTCGGTCTTGAGGCCGAGCATGTGGAGGTTGTGGTCGAGACGCGCTTCCTCGGCGTTATACGCGCCGTGCATCTCGTTGAGCTCCTCGATGCGGGACTGATACATCACGGCAGAGTCGGTCAGGACGGTGCAGACGACGTCGTCCTCGCCCAGCTCATAGTATTTGGCCATCTTGATGCAGCAGAGGACATTTGCAATGCCGGAGATACCGAGCCACGTGAGCTTTTCGATCAGTTCGTCGGAGAGCTTCAGCTCTTCCTTGAGATACTTCTGCCCCTCGGCCGTATTGAAGAGGCGCAGCAGGCGCTGGGAATCCTCGTCGTCGATGGCGATGGCC
>ERZ1026931.533-NODE-533-length-16284-cov-12.464662_pt1 | contig 16284 bp, 16 predicted proteins | sample MGYA00519253_ERZ1026931 | MGnify/ENA primary metagenome ERZ1026931 (study PRJEB26926, sample SAMN06164831) | human gut metagenome | biome: ENVO:00009003; feature: ENVO:2100002; material: ENVO:00002003 | host: Homo sapiens | place: USA | collected 2012 ... | reverse complement strand
ATCGAACCCACGGTGCGGCAAATCTCTTTGTATCAGCAGTTTGGCTGGCAAGCGCCTGACTATATTCATCTTCCGCTGGCGCTCAACGAACAAGGCGCTAAACTTTCAAAACAAAATCATGCACCTGCGCTGCCGCAAGGCGATCCGCGTCCGGTGATTATTGCCGCGCTACACTTTCTCGGCCAGCGTGCCGATATCCCATGGCAGGAGATGCGTGTGGACCAGATCCTGGCGTTTGCCGTTGAGAACTGGCGCCTGACAACAGTGCCTGAATCGGCGATCTTAAATCCGGCATTCTCAAATGCATCATGCTGAGCTATGATTAGCCGCTATTTTTACACAGCAACACTTGTTCTGATTGAAGTTTGACACTACCGAGGTGCACTATTTTTACCCGAGTCGCTAATTTTTGCCGCAAGGTGCTAAGCCGCGAGGAGCGCGAGGCTGAGCTCGCCGTCGCCCGTCCACATATGACGGTAATTCCGCGTGAGCAGCACTCTATCTCCCGCAAAGATATCAGTGAAAATGCCCTGAAGGTAATGTACAGGCTCAATAAGGCCGGATACGAGGCATGGCTGGTTGGCGGTGGTGTGCGCGATCTTTTGCTGGGCAAAAAGCCGAAAGATTTTGATGTCACCACTAACGCAACGCCGGATCAGGTGCGAAAACTGTTTCGTAACTGCCGCCTGGTTGGTCGCCGTTTCCGTCTGGCCCATGTCATGTTCGGCCCAGAAATTATCGAAGTGGCGACGTTCCGCGGCCATCATGAAGGCAGCGAATCCGATCGCACAACCTCACAGCGTGGGCAGAACGGTATGCTGCTGCGCGACAACATCTTCGGCTCTATCGAAGAAGATGCCCAGCGTCGCGACTTCACGATTAACAGCCTGTACTACAGCGTGGCCGATTTCACCGTACGTGATTACGTCGGGGGAATGCAGGATCTCGAAGAGGGCATCATTCGCCTGATCGGTAATCCGGAAACGCGCTATCGCGAAGACCCTGTACGTATGCTGCGCGCCGTGCGCTTTGCCGCCAAGCTCGACATGCGTATCAGCCCGGAAACCGCGGAGCCTATCCCGCGTCTGGCAACGCTGCTTAACGATATTCCTCCCGCACGTCTGTTTGAAGAAGCGCTCAAGCTGTTACAGGCGGGCTATGGGTACGAAACCTATAAAAAGCTGCGTGAGTACAGCCTGTTCCAGCCGCTGTTCCCCACCATTACGCGCTATTTCACCGAAGACGGTGACAGCCCGATGGAACGCATCATTGCCCAGGTATTGAAGAATACCGACAACCGCATTCACAATGATATGCGCGTTAACCCGGCCTTCTTGTTCGCGGCAATGTTCTGGTATCCGCTACTGGAAGCCGCACAGAAAATTGCGCAAGAAAGCGGTCTGGCCTACTACGACGCTTTCGCGCTGGCAATGAACGACGTGCTGGACGAAGCCTGCCGCTCACTGGCGATCCCGAAACGTCTGACCTCGCTGACCCGCGATATCTGGCAGTTGCAGTTACGGATGTCCCGTCGCCAGGGTAAACGCGCCTGGAAGCTGATGGAGCATCCAAAGTTCCGCGCAGCTTACGACCTGTTAGCGCTGCGTGCCGAAGTCGAACATAATGCGGAATTGCAGCGACTGGCGAAATGGTGGGGTGAATTCCAGGTTTCTGCGCCGCCGGAACAAAAAGGTATGCTGAACGAGCTGGATGAAGAGCCAGACGCACGTCGGCGCCATCGTCGCCCGCGTAAACGCGCGCCACGCCGTGAAGGCTCCGCATGACCCATCACGTATACCCAACAAATTTCGAGTCGCATCAAGGTGGTGACACAGATGCAGCTTGAAAAACGACAGGTATATATCGCCCTCGGCAGTAATTTAGCCTCCCCTCTGGAGCAGGTTAATGCTGCCGTGAAAGCGATAGGTGAAATCCCTGACAGCCGAATCGTGGCTGTCTCCTCGTTCTACCGTACGTCGCCATTAGGCCCACAGGATCAACCCGATTACCTGAACGCCGCCGTCGCGCTGGAAACCACCCTCGCGCCGGAAGAATTGCTCAATCACACCCAACGCATTGAGTTACAGCAGGGCCGGGTGCGCAAAGCTGAACGCTGGGGACCGCGAACGCTGGACCTCGACATTATGCTGTTTGGCGATGAAGTGATTAACACCGAACGTCTGACCGTGCCGCACTACGACATGAAAAATCGTGGTTTTATGCTGTGGCCGTTATTCGAGATTGCCCCTGAGCTTATCTTTCCGGATGGTATCAGCCTGCATCAGCACCTCACCCACCTTGGTGCTGCAAAACCTGCACACTGGTAAAGCATCTCCTCCCCTTTAGCGTTTACTGCTTTAGCGCCAAACGATTGCTTAAAACAATTGCCCCCCTGAATGTGACTGTTAGAATGCCGATAAATATGACTTTCATCATCAGGAAATGTTATGAAACCCACCACCATTTCACTGCTGCAGAAATGCAAGCAAGAGAAAAAACGCTTCGCGACAATTACCGCCTACGACTACAGCTTCGCTAAGTTATTTGCCGACGAAGGTATCAATGTGATGCTGGTTGGCGACTCGCTGGGCATGACGATTCAGGGACATGACTCCACTCTGCCCGTGACCGTTGAGGATATCGCTTACCACACTCGTGCCGTGCGTCGTGGCGCGCCCAACTGTCTACTACTCTCCGACCTGCCGTTTATGGCTTACGCCACCCCGGAACAGGCGTTTGAAAACGCCGCGGTGGTCATGCGTGCGGGTGCCAATATGGTCAAAATTGAAGGCGGCGCCTGGTTGGTCGATACGGTGAAAATGCTCACTGAACGCGCCGTGCCGGTTTGTGGTCATCTGGGATTAACGCCCCAGTCGGTGAATATCTTCGGCGGCTACAAAATTCAGGGCCGCGGCGATGCCGGACAACTGCTGCTGGATGACGCACTGGCCTTAGAAGCCGCTGGCGCACAGTTGCTGGTGCTGGAGTGCGTACCGGTTGAGCTGGCGAAGCGTGTCACGGAAGCGCTGTCGATTCCGGTGATTGGTATTGGTGCCGGTAACGTCACCGATGGGCAAATTCTCGTTATGCATGATGCGTTTGGCATTACCGGCGGCCATATCCCAAAATTTGCGAAGAATTTCCTCAATGAAGCAGGCGACATGCGTGCCGCGGTGCGGCAGTATAGGGCTGAAGTGGAGTCCGGCGTTTACCCGGGTGAAGAACACAGTTTCCACTAATTTTTCTGACTGTGCCGGATGACAACGCTACGTTTATTATCCGGCCTACGGTTCATCAGGCAACTCAAGGAGTCTTGTCGTGCTAATCATTGAAACCCTGCCGCTGCTGCGCCAGCATATTCGTCGTCTGCGTCAGGAAGGTAAACGCGTCGCACTGGTTCCCACCATGGGCAACCTGCACGACGGCCATATGAAGCTGGTCGACGAGGCAAAAGCCCGGGCCGATGTGGTAATCGTCAGCATTTTCGTCAACCCGATGCAGTTTGATCGACCGGACGATCTGGTACGTTATCCGCGCACGCTGCAGGAAGATTGTGAAAAACTGAACAAGCGCAAAGTCGATTATGTTTTTGCGCCAGCCGTAGAAGAAATCTACCCGCAGGGCCTGGAAGGCCAGACTTTCGTTGACGTTCCCGGCCTTTCCACCATGCTGGAAGGCGCCAGTCGTCCAGGTCATTTCCGCGGCGTTTCCACAATCGTCAGCAAGCTGTTCAACCTGATCCAGCCAGACATCGCTTGCTTTGGTGAGAAGGATTTCCAGCAACTGGCGCTAATCCGCAAAATGGTCGCGGACATGGGTTATGACATTGAGATCGTCGGTGTGCCGATTATTCGCGCCAAAGACGGTCTGGCTCTCAGCTCGCGTAACGGTTATCTGACCGCAGAGCAGCGCAAAATCGCGCCGGGTCTGCACAAAGTGATGAATAGCATCGCTGAAAAGCTGATTGCGGGTAATCGTGAGCTGCAAGAGATTATTGCCATTGCCGAACAGGAACTGAATGAAAAAGGCTTCCGCGCCGATGATATTCAAATCCGTGATGCCGACACGCTGCTGGAGCTGACGGAAACCAGTAAACGTGCGGTGATTCTGGCCGCCGCCTGGCTGGGTCAGGCGCGTCTGATCGATAATCAAAGCGTTACATTAGCCCAGTAGACAGGGGTTAAAAATCAGGCAATACTGCCTGATAATTTCTCAAAGCAGGCCACAAATGCCTGCTTAGCTAGGGTAAACGACAGGGTATAGAAGTTATGATTCGCACTATGCTGCAAGGCAAGCTCCACCGTGTAAAAGTCACGCAGTCGGACCTGCACTACGAAGGCTCCTGCGCCATCGACCAGGATTTCCTCGATGCCTCAGGTATTCTGGAAAACGAAGCTATTGATATCTGGAACGTGACCAACGGTAAACGTTTCTCAACCTATGCGATTGCGGCTGAACGCGGATCCAGAATCATCTCGGTTAATGGTGCAGCGGCCCATTGCGCTGATGTTGGCGATATTGTGATTATCGCCAGCTTCGTCACCATGTCGGATGAAGAAGCCCGTACCTGGCGCCCGAAAGTGGCTTATTTTGAAGGCGACAACGAAATGAAGCGCACCGCGAAAGCGATTCCGGTTCAGGTTGCATAATTAGTAATATAATAACAATTCATCCACCAAATAAATATTTTGCGGATGAATTGTTTATTTTAATTAATCCATTATTTATCCATTACTAATATATTATATTATCAACAAATAGCCCTTTCACTTAATCCTTTGTTTATTAAGCAAAAGAAATCCCTCTTAAGTGTAACTAAAGAATTTCTAATTTAACCCCCATTTATTTATTACAACACTCCCTATACACTGCGCTGCGAAATTAAATATTTCAACAAATAATATACTCACGTCCACATGGCAAAATGTATCTTATTTATATTTAAATCTCTATATATGGATATGAGAAATGTCTTTTAAAAAATATGGTTTGGCAGCAGCTGTTGTTATGGCTTTAAGCGCGGGTTCCGCTATGGCAGCAGATCCTGATACAGGCACCATTACCTTCCACGGTCTGGTTTCTAATAACACCTGTAAAATCTCCATGGATAGCAAGGTCGATCAAGACGGCAATGATTTCGACGTCACTCTGGATACCGTTTTTGTTAAAGATTTTGCAAGCCAACTGAGCACCACCAGCACCCTTGGTGAAAAACAGTTTACCCTTAATCTGACAGATTGCGACGCTGCGACTATTGCAAACGCGTCTGCCCAGTTTGACTCCTGGGGAGGATCCAGCTCCACTTCCGGCGGTTTACTGGTTCCGCCAACAAACGTTCAGGGTGCAGCTGAAAACGTTAACCTGGTACTCTCCAACAACGGTAGTAGCGCAACTGATCAAATTAAAGTTGACCAGACTAACAACACCCAAAAGGCCAGCGTAGACGCTGGTGGTATTGGCAATCTTTACTATCGCGTTGCTTATACCCAGGGTCAGAAATGGGATGCAACCAATAGCCCAGTAACTGCAGGTACTGTGCAGGCGCAGGTTGCCTTCACCATGACTTACAACTAATACCGTTTCTCAATAAACAGGTATCCATCCCTCAACTATGGTTGAGGGATATTCACAACGTTCCAACAGGAAGTGGAAAATGATTAGCGCTACGATTAATAAAGGATTAAAGGCAACCTGTTTTGCTATTGCTGCTTTCACAACGTTTCAGGCCAATGCTGATATTGTAATCTCTGGCACACGCATCGTATATCCACAGTCATCCAAAGACGTGATAGTAAATCTCGATAACCGGGGGAATAAACCATTATTGGTTCAAACCTGGCTCGATGATGGTCGTGATGGGACAGACCCGCAGGAATTAAAACTCCCGTTTGTTATTACACCACCAGTATCACGCATCGATCCACAAAAAGGTCAGTCTGTGCGCATTACCTATATGGGCAATACGTTACCGCAAGATCGTGAATCTCTTTTCTGGTTTAACGTTCTGGAAATCCCACCTAAATCAAAAGCTAAAGAAGGGGAAAGTCTAAATCAGCTTCAACTAGCATTTCGTACGCGCATCAAGTTATTTTTCCGCCCGGATGGTTTAAAAGGCACACCAGGCGATGCAGCTACACAAGTAAAATGGTCACAGAAAAAAGAAGGAAATACCGTTGTCTTGTTTGCTCAAAACGACAGTCCGTATAATGTGTCAATTTCAGGTGCTACTTTTAACGCAAATGGAAAAAATTATAACGTCGAAAGTAAATCTATTTTGCCATTTAGCGGAATAAGCATGCCAGTTAAAGGGCTAACAAGTAATATCAGCGGTAGTGTATTTTACCAGACCATAAATGATAATGGTGGTACAGATAAGCGCGAAGCCAAAGTTAACTAATTATTTTTTCTTTTATATCGTGGGTAATCATTACCCACGCTGATAACTCAGGTACGACATGTTATTTCAGCGTTCTCTATTATGCCTCGCTATTAGTGCTGCATTTCCATTTTCCGTTTGTAGCGCTGATCAGATATCAAAGGACACCGCGCCTGAGTCTGAGGAAACGGTTGAATTCAACGATCAATTTTTACTAAACCGCGGGGAAAATATTGATGTTAGTCGTTTTGCGCGTGGTAACCCGGTATTAGCGGGAACTTATCGCGTGAAAGTCAATTTAAATAATACACTAAAATCTACAACTGACATCACGTTTAAAGATAATGGAACCCCACGCGCCAATGCATGTCTGACACCGCTATTGTTAGCGCAGGTTGGCGTTGACACCGAGGTTATTAGCGACAGTTTCGAGACTGATGACAATACTTCCTGCCTGGATATTAAAACTTATTACCCCGGAGCTACAGCCAATTATGACACGGGGAAACAGGCAATGGACCTGCAGTTTCCGCAAATTTATATCCTGAAACGCCCTGCGGGTTATGTTGATCCTTCGCTATGGGAAAACGGCGTACCTGCAGCCATTGTGTCTTACGACATAAATGCCTGGCGCAGCGAGGGAAATGGTGACACATCTGAAACGGCCTATATGGGGTTGCACTATGGCTTGAATATGGGTCCCTGGCGTTTACGCTCACGCGGGAATCTGAACTGGGATAAGAACTACGGTAGCCATTACAGTAGCCAGGATATTTATTTACAGCGTGACATCACTCCACTAAAAGCACAGATGGTGATTGGGGACTCTTACACCCGTGGTGATGCTTTTGACTCTGTGAGCCTGCGCGGAGCGAGAATGTATAACGATGACCGCATGTTGCCCATGGGTTCCAGCAGCTATGCCCCCGTCATCCGCGGTGTAGCAAACAGCAATGCCAAAGTCAGCGTGATGCAAAGCGGCAATAAAATTTACGAAACCACCGTCCCGCCTGGCGCATTTGAGATTAACGATCTCAGCACCACAGGTTACGGTAATGATTTGCTAGTCACTATTGAAGAGTCAGACGGTAGCAAGCGCAGCTTTACCGTCCCTTTCTCATCCGTGACACAGATGCTGCGCCCAGGCGCTACGCGCTGGGATATTGGCGTAGGGGAACTCAATAACGACACCTTGCGGGACAAGCCTCAAGTTGGCTACGCGCAATTTTACTATGGTCTGAATAACACTTTCACGGGCTATTTCGGCGCTCAATATGCAGATATGGGTTTCTATGCCGGATTGCTTGGTCTGGCAATGAATACAGAGATTGGCGCATTCGCATTCGACGTGACCCAATCTCATGCCGATATTGATGACCTGGGGACGTTGAGTGGACAGAGCTATAGATTGACATATAGCAAAATGGTAGAAGCGACTAACACTTCGCTTAACGTCGCGGCCTATCGTTTTTCCACCGAAGATTATCTCAGCTTAAGCGATGCAGCATCTTTGCAAGATGGTGTTGAGCAGCAAAAGTATGCGCGTCAGAGTTACAATTCAAGCGCCGAACTTTATGCCGATTACCAGCGAACGAAAAACCAGGTGCAAGTCAGCCTTAACCAACCCATTGGCTCTGGTAATAGTTCATATGGTTCCGTTTATGTCAGTGGGACTTGGCAAGATTACTGGAACAACTCAGGTTCTACCTCAAACTACAGTCTGGGTTATAACAATAGCTTCGCTTATGGCAGTTATAGCTTATCTCTGCAGCGCTCTTATGATGAAACCGGAAACAAAGATGACAGCGTGTATTTGAGCGTGAGCATTCCGCTCAATGTCTTCTCTAACAATAATAGCGAACGTTCTGGCGGTTTCTCCAATATCAATATGGGTGTGCGTTCTGACTTAAAAGGTGGCACAAGCCTCAATTCCTCTGCCAGCGGTAACACCAAAGATAACAGCATGAGCTACTCCGTTAGTGCGGCTTCCAGCACTGGTTCCAACAGCGATCTTAATCAGATCAGTGGTTTTGGTTCACTGAACAGTAGCTATGGACCACTAGGCGTCTCAGCCTCATTTGGTGATGACAACAGTAAGCAATATTCTGCCAGCTACAGCGGCGGCATGGTGTTGCACTCAGGTGGTGTCGCATTTGCCCCTGGCAGCATCGGTGAAACGGATGCGTTGGCGTTGGTAAAAGCCAGTGGTGCAACAGGGGCGCGACTGGGATATGGCAGCAGCGAAATTGACAGTTCAGGTTACGGCATCATGCCGTATATGTCGGCATATCGTGAAAACCGGGTATCTCTGGATATCAGTACGCTGAAAAATGATGTGGAAGTTAAAGGTACCAGTGCTGTTACCGTGCCGCGCAGTGGTGCCATTGTTCTGGTGAACTTTGAAACTGATGAAGGTCGTTCATTAATTCTCGAACTACAGCGCAGTGATAAAGGGTTTATTCCGTTAGGCGCTGATGTCTTTAATGAAAAAAATGAACCTGTCGGAACTGTCGGACAGGCCGGACTCGCCTATGTTCGTGGTGTTAATGAACAAGGGCAGCTCAGAGTGGTCTGGGGGAGCGGGAAAGAAAGTACATGCTCTGTTCACTATCAATTCAGCGAAAACACCACAAAAGCCGGATTAACACCCGTGCTTAACAACCAGTTGTGTCAAATGTAATTACTTGTTTAGGGAAAAACCAATGAGAGTTTCTATGAAAAAAAACCTTCTCAGCTTGCCTGTCGCGACGCTAATCGCGATAGCAACCTCAGGAACCGTGCTTGCAGCAGAGACCACGAATCTCGACGTTAACTTCACGGCCAATATCCGCGAAACCACATGTGACATGAAACTGGTTGGTGGCACAGGTTCAGACACGGCACAGACATTAATCATTGGCGATAGTGACGGTCAGGTTCGTTTCGAAAATATTAGAGCAGGCACAGCGACAGCCAACTTTAAAATTGTACTGGTAGAGTGCCCAGACTCATTGCAGTCATTAAAAACCTCAGTCAATGGTAGCGTCTCCAGCCTAAATACGGCTCTGACAAACAGTATTGCTAAAGCAAGCGGCGGCGCGGAGAACGCAGGGGTTGCGATCGCACGAACTTCAGAACCAGATTCTCCCTTTGTAATTAACTCTACCGTCGATGGTGAGCGTTTGGTGTGGACGCCCACAGAGATATCCAATAAAGAAGTCCCACTGATTGCCATTATGAAAGAGACAAAAGCGAGTTCACTCACCACGGGTAAATTCGAGGCCCTTGCCACCTTTCAGTTTAATTACGAATAAATTGCGCAGCATAACGGAGCATTATTATGAAATTTAACTCAGCCTTGATCGCCTTATCCGTTTCTGCCGTATTATTTTCAGGAATGGCAAATGCAGCAATTACCGGAACCCCCAGCGTTCAGATGACATTTCAAACAACGATAACCGCCGGGACCTGTACTGCCAAAGTGCTTAATGGCGCAGGAACGTCGGCGTCAGAAATTGCTTTTGGCGATGTCTACAAGTCTGATCTGGTCAATCAGAGCCGCATTGAGCCGTTAAAGATCCAGTTCAGTAACTGTTCTGGCGTAACAAAAGCCACTATTAAAGCTCAGCCGGGTTCCAGTGGCGCTTGCTCAGGCGGCAGCTCAAACGGCGACTCTTATTCAGCGGGGCACGCAACGGGGTTTGAAATCTGGTCTGGTGCTGTGGATTCTGGCGTCATGCTAAGCTGTTATGCCCCACCAGCCGCTCAGGAAGTCACTATTGCCGATGGTAAAGGGGAGTTCCCGATGAACTCCCGAATCGTCATTGCGAAAGGCAGAACTATCGCGGATGTTACTCTGGGAGCTGCTGCTGCTCCCGTCACCTTCGTTGTAACTTACCCTTAACGATCGGATATCAGATTAATGCAACATTTACCGTATTTTCTACACCAGCCCGGTCTTGTGTTGCTTATCGGTCTGGTCGGTGGATTCCAGCCTGGCATTAGCCAGGCTGACACTGGAATGGATATCAATCTGACGGCCAATATTGTTAACAGTACCTGTAAGATCAGCCTGGAAAATGGCGGCGAAATATATCTACCGACGGTAATGAAAAGTTGGTTTTATAACAGTGATGGTAGCGATCGTTACTCCCCGATTGATGACGCTGGTGGAACACCTTTTACCGTTCACATTGACGACTGTTATGAAAACAGTACAGGTAGCGAACTCAGGCAATTACAGTTTCGCTTCACGCCGCAATCTGGTTTTGAGAATAACCAAAATCAGGTCTTTAAAAATGACGCCTCAGGAGGAGCGGCTGAAAATGTAGGGATCGTTGTATTTTCCAACCGCTATAAAACCAATGTGTTGAATAGCGATGGTAGTTCAAACGTTATTTACGATATCAGTGGTAAGAGTGGCTCACAATACTTAACAGACTATCAGTTTTACGCACGTTACCAAAATACTGGTGCCGTTACAGCGGGCACAGTAACCAGCAAAGTACTACTTGATGTGAGTTATGAATAAAAGGATTTATCATGAAGTTATCTCCGCTATGGGTCGTATTATTTTTGTGGGCCACGTCGGGTGTGGCCTATGCCGAGAAAGAATGTAAATTTTATAATGGCGATACCCGGCAAATTATGTCGCCAGGCACACAGCCGGTCATTACGCTCCTCCCTCCCGTCTCCGAAGCAACGATTATTGCCAGCTCCATTATAATGGAACTCACACCGCAAATGACCACTCATTGCACAGTGGGAGATGATGGTGAAAACATCTGGCAAATGACGGATAACGCGCTGTTGACGGGCTATACTTCCGATGGGAAAGCTCTGTTCAGAACCAATATTCCAGGTATTGAATACGCTATTGCTATGTATCCAACAGGGCAAGGCGTCATCGGCTGGTTTCCTACAGATGCGGGAGCCTATTACCTCACCGGGAATAGCCATGATAACGAAGACATGTTGGACGAGAAAAAATGGCATGCACGGATGGATATCTATCAAATGCCTGGCTTTACTAAAGTTCCTGCCGGTATTTCATTTATCAGCTCAGTAGGTGGGCCAATTGGTCATGTTTCCGTCGGTAGAACTATCGGAACCACCGAAAGTGACCACCCGCGTCCGCTGATTACGATTTCAGATATGCTGTTCAACATTCCGATTGTTGAACCCAGCTGTATTCTCACGGCTCCAACAACGGTCGATCTCGGTACCTGGTTCAGGCAAGACGTCGAAAATGATAAAACGACAGAAGTCCCGTTTCAGATTACCGGCTCTTGCGTAGGAACGGTTAAAGTTTCCGTCGTGGCAAAATCAGCAAATACAACGGCGGATAAAGGGTTGTTCACCAATGCCATTCAGAGCAACAGTAGCATTACCGCAGCAAAAGGCGTCGCGGTTAAAATTAGCTCTCCCGCCTACTCTCAGCTTTATGCTGATGGCGCTCCTGAAGCTATTGCTACAGGGGTTATTGCAGGAGCCCCCGTCGATACTGTCAACGCCACTTATAAGGCTAAACTGGTAAGAACCGGAAGCGAAGCCGTCACTTCTGGCGTTTTCGGAAGTACCGTCACTTTCCAGGTTACCTACGAATAAGCTACCCCTGCGGCTGATTGCTGATCAGCCGCGACATTGTCTCCAGCGAATCCGTTCTTAAAATGTACAAACGTTTCAATAAGAACGGATTATCCCCCGGCTTAACCTTCCCTCTCACCGTAGTAACCGCCATGTGGAATCCTGCGTCGCCTGCCGCTTTTACCGCCGTGGCGTTATAGCCGCCAAACGGGTAAGACAGATACAGGACGTGAGGATTGAACTGGGACAACGCCCGGCGCGAACGGGCGAAATCAAACAGAATATTGTGATAACTGCGGCTCAGCAGGATCGGTCGGTGATTGGCATCAACCCGATGTAAAAAATGGGTGTGCGACTGGAAGTCGAACACGTCCCTTATCTCGTTCAATTCAGAGAGGCTCATAAACTGCAGTGATTTCGGATCCCACTTCTGCGGGTGACGCTTGATGCGTGAGGAGATGATAAACGCCGTGGCCTTCATACCGTACTGCTTCAGAATCGGGTAAGCATATCGACTTACCGACTTCAGCCCATCATCAAAAGTCAGCACCACCGCCCGCGCCGGGAGATTCATGTTGTTACGGATATAGCCTTCCAGTTGATACATCGTCAACGTGGTATAGCCGCGGTCCTGGAGCCAGGCCATCTGGTTACTGAAGGCGCGTACGGAGGTCGTCGTGGAGGTATGGCGAAAGCGGGTGTTCTCTTCATCGCGCAGAATATGGTGATAGGTTAACACCGGGATGCCGTTGTCTTCCTGCGCATCCAGCGCGCTGACATAAGCCAACCGACCGCCGATGCGAATCTGGTACCAGGTCTGATTGAGGCGGTCTTTAAGCTTGCTGATAACCGGATAGCGCAGATTATCCGCCAGCACACCAAACGGCGCGCTACCGACGTCTGGAGCGTTATAAACCGGCGTATCTTTCCAGGTTACCAGGCTTTGATTGCTAAGCGGTTTATTGAGATCGCCCAAGCCATCATCGACTTTCTGCCGCCCCTGAACGGGCTCCAGATGCCCCTTATCAATAAACCCGGTCCCAAAACCAAAGGTGAATTCATAATAGTCTGCCGCAATTGGCTCAACGGCAAGGATCTGCCCGGCGCGAATATTCCCGACCGTCACCATCTTGTTACCAATCTGCGCCCACACAGCGGCTGCTTCGGTGGTTTGCATATAGCGAGCAGGCAAAGCCGCAGCCACGCTGCCAGAGAAAAGGAGCAACAAAACAAGCAGAACGCGTATAACCATCTGAGATAACCGAGGCGAGAAACCCCGGCTATTGTAGCAAAAGCATCATCAATACCAATGATTAATACTCATACAAATCATGCTTCAACACGAAGGGGGGATTTTTTTGTTGTTGATGCCAGAGGCTGGTGACTTCGGGGCCGCCAAGCGCGACGATGCAATCACGAAACGCTGAGCTGCTCATCGATTCCCGCGACGAAAGCATTCGCTCAAGCAAAGGATAGCTGATACCTGAAATCACTTCACACTTGGGATGTTTATGGCTCATTAACGACGCTACACGGTAAGGCGCGGCCCCGGCCATATCCGTCAGGAAGATCACGCCCTCGCCTGAGTCTGTAGCATGCAGGGCATGGCACATCATGCGACTGAGCATATTCGCGCTGAGCCCACGCCAAAAATTTACCGACTGGCATTGGACCAACGGGCCGTACTTTTTCTCCAGACGATGTAGCATATCCTGTGCCTTATCGTCATGACAGGTAATTACCCAACCTAACATTGCCTACCTCCTTAGCAGGCAAGTAGTTTATCAGGGTGATAAATCGGTAATGGTGATAAGCATCAAAAGTCTTCCTCTCCTGGGCAAGGAGAGGAAGAAAGAATTAGCTACGCAGACCGCGTCCACGCTGAATCAGATACCAGCACAGCAAGTAAAACGCCGCGATAAACACCACCAGCACGCCAAATGTGGTAACCAGCGGAACATCATGAATCCCCAGGAAGCCGTAACGGAAGCCGCTAATCATGTAGACAATTGGGTTCAGATGCGACAGTCCCTGCCAGAACGGCGGCAGCAGCGTTAACGAATAGAACACGCCGCCCAGATAGGTCAGCGGCGTCAGCACGAAAGTTGGGATCAGGCTGATATCGTCAAAGGTTTTGGCGAAAACCGCGTTCAGCAGGCCAGCCAGCGAAAACAGCACCGCCGTTAACACCAGCGTGAGCGCCACAAAGACCCAGGAATGCACCTGGAACGGTACGAAGAACAGTGAAATAGCCGTGACCAGAATGCCTACGCACAGGCCACGCGCCACGCCGCCGCCGACGAAACCGGCGATAATCACGTGCGTCGGCACCGGGGCAACCAGCAGCTCTTCGATATTACGCTGAAACTTGGCGCTAAAGAATGACGATGCCACGTTCGCATACGAGTTGGTGATCACCGCCATCATAATCAGCCCCGGCACAATAAATTGCATGTAGCTAAAACCATGCATTTCGCCGATACGAGAGCCGATCAGATTACCAAAGATAATAAAATAGAGCGTCATCGTAATGACGGGAGGAACCAGCGTCTGGATCCAGATCCGCATAAAGCGGTGGATCTCTTTCGCCCAGATGCTTTTCAGCGCAACCCAGTAAAGCTGCATCATGCGCGATCTCCTTGTTTTTCATGAACCAGAGAAACAAACAGTTCTTCCAGTCGGTTCGCTTTGTTACGCATACTCAATACCTGAACCCCCTGTGCGCTCAGCTGAGAGAAGACGCTGTTGACCCCTTGTTCACGCAGAACCTCCACTTCCAGCGTGGAAGTGTCAACCAGTCGGTACTGATAACCTTCCAGTTTCGGCAGCGGACTTTTTGGCGCCAGATCGAGGATAAAGGTCTCGGATTTCAGCTTGGAGAGCAGGCTCTTCATCGAGGTATTTTCCACCAGCTCGCCGTGCTGAATAATGCCGATATTGCGACACAGCATTTCTGCTTCTTCGAGATAGTGGGTGGTCAGAATAATGGTGGTGCCTTTATCGTTTAAATCCTTTAAAAAGCCCCACATTGAACGACGCAACTCAATGTCGACGCCCGCCGTTGGTTCATCCAGGATGAGTAATTTTGGCTCGTGCATCAGCGCACGGGCAATCATCAGACGACGTTTCATCCCGCCGGAAAGCATGCGTGCACGCTCGTTACGTTTTTCCCATAAATCGAGCTGCTTTAAATATAATTCGCTGCGTCTGACCGCCTCTTTATGCTCAACACCGTAGTAACCCGCCTGGTTGACCACGATCTGCTGCACGGTTTCAAACGGGTTAAAGTTAAACTCCTGCGGTACCAGACCAAGCTGGCGTTTCGCGTTAACCGTATCTTTTTCGAGATCGTATCCGAAGACGCTCACCCGCCCGGAGGTTTTATTCACCAGCGAGCTGATTATCCCAATGGTGGTGGATTTTCCTGCGCCATTCGGTCCCAAAAGCGCATAAAAATCACCCGCTTCGACTTGCAAATCTATGCCGCGTAACGCCTGAACGCCACCGGGATAGGTTTTTTTAAGTTGTTGAAGTTCCAGAGCAATGGTCATGGTTTTTTACTTACCTTACGTTCTGACATTTTATATATAGTTTAATTAATGCTGGAGTTACCCTATATTAGCCCATCGAATTTATCTGGCTTCGGGTCGTACAACTCCATGAAAGACATAGATACACTCATCAGCAACAATGCACTATGGTCAAAGATGCTGGTAGAAGAGGATCCCGGATTTTTTGAAACGCTGACGCATGCCCAGAATCCGCGTTTTCTATGGATTGGATGTTCCGATAGCCGCGTTCCCGCTGAACGTTTAACCGGTCTTGAACCGGGTGAACTGTTTGTTCACCGTAATGTTGCTAATCTGGTTATTCACACCGACCTGAACTGTCTCTCAGTGGTTCAGTATGCGGTGGATGTGCTGGAAGTGGAACATATTATTATATGCGGCCACTATGGATGCGGTGGCGTCCAGGCGGCGATTGAAAATAAAGAACAGGGGCTGATTGATAACTGGTTACTGCACATCCGCGATATCTGGTTCAAACACAGCTCACTGCTGGGCGAAATGCCGCAGGAACGTCGTATGGACACCCTGTGCGAGCTGAATGTGATGGAACAAGTTTATAACCTGGGCCACTCAACCATTATGCGTTCAGCCTGGAAGCGCGGTCAGAAAGTCACTATTCACGGTTGGGCATACGGTATTCATGACGGTCTGCTGCGCGATCTGGACGTTACCGCCACCAGTCGTGAAACGCTGGAGCAGCGCTATCGTCAGGGCTTGTCTAACCTGAGTCAAAAACACAGCAACCATAAATGATGTGACATTGCCGGGAGGCGG
>ERZ1026931.532-NODE-532-length-16288-cov-5.982751_pt1 | contig 16288 bp, 10 predicted proteins | sample MGYA00519253_ERZ1026931 | MGnify/ENA primary metagenome ERZ1026931 (study PRJEB26926, sample SAMN06164831) | human gut metagenome | biome: ENVO:00009003; feature: ENVO:2100002; material: ENVO:00002003 | host: Homo sapiens | place: USA | collected 2012 ... | reverse complement strand
CTTATGCGATCGTCGGCAGCGTCAGATGTGTATAAGAGACAGGAATAAAGATGAAGTTTTATAGCCTAAAAAACAAGGTATCCAAGCTTCATTGATTATTGAACCTCAGGAGGATTTATGAAATTATTATTTGCCTTACGCTCAATTTTTCTTCTTCCGCATTTCTTTGTATTTAAACTCTGTGAAAAACACGATGTTCTATGCAAGGATCTTGAAAGTTGGAGAAAACTTTGTCCTAAAAAAAACAATTGCAGTTATACATACTTATTTTTCTATATGATGTGTCATTTTAAGGAATTCAGAAATGTATTTTATCTGCGTCTTGGAAATATAAAATATTTTTTGAAAATTTTTTGCAAGCCCTTGGATTCGCTGTACTTAACCAGTAAAAATATGGGACCCGGCTTATTTATACAACATGGATTTTCTACAATTGTAGGGGTTGAATCTATGGGAAGTAATTGTTGGATAAATCAGCAAGTTACGGTTGGTCACACAGATAAAGGCAGACCAAAAATCGGAAACAATGTTAAAATAATGACAGGTGCAAAAGTTCTCGGAAATGTTACTATCGGTGACAATGTCATAATCGGTGCAGGAGCAATAATCGTTAAAGATGTCCCTTCAGATTGTGTTGTTGTCGGCAGTAGGGCATATATTGTAAAACGAAACGGTAAAAAAGTCAGAGAAGAACTTTAAATATCAATAATTCAAGAAACGCATCCTCGGTGCAATTTACACTGAGTATGCGTATTATTTTACTGATTTTTGCAATATTATTTATTTCGGCTCTATAATAAAAGTTTGGGTAGAAAAAAGCCTACAAATGAAAAGCAAAAAAGTAGAGCTTATTTTACCAAAATCCGTTAAAATGGAATTGCTTAAAAACCTGAAACGGAGGAAAAATATGCTCTAAAGATATTTTACAGAAAAACTCTTGGCATTGCAAAACATTTTAATTTAAAACATCGAAGAAATTGACAGCACCATTCATATTTACTGCAAGCTTGAACTAAAAATGCACGAATATCCTGTGTGTGGAAAACACACTGATAAAATTCACGATTATCGGAAACATATAATCAAGAACATTCCTGCATTCGAAAAATTTGTTTCTCAAGAAGCGCGGATTCCGTTTTTTCGGGTTAGCCCAACTATAACTATTGATATTGAGCAAAAAAAGCACCCCACACTGATGTGCGGAGTGCTTGAAATTATATTCTGTTGATGCTAAGCCGATTTACTTAGAATACTTCACAGAAAGCTGATTTGTAAGTGTATTATAAGCAAATGTGTAAGTACCGCCAATTGCTACAAGTGTTGATGCACTTGTAAACTTTGAGTTGTACTTAACAGTACCTGTTGTTGCATTTCTGATTGTTGCACCGCTGCAGAAATCTGTACCGTTAACATTCATCTTAAACGAGTAGTCACCCCTTTTAAGCTTTACAGAACCTGTAAATACATTTGTATCGCTCTTCTTGAGTGTAAGGTTGATATCTCCTGTTACCTTTACCGAAATATCTCCCTTATCTGCTGTCACTACAAGTGTATTTGTTGCTGTGTTGTATGTGAATGTGTATGTTCCGCCTGTTGCTACAAATGTTGTGTACTTGCTCCACTTTGCGCTGAATACAAGACCCGGTGTTGCATCCTTTACTACCGCTGATGCTCCGCAGAGCTTGCCGTAGTTATTCATCTTTATCTGATATTCTCCTGCCTTAAGTGTCTTTGTACCTGAATATACATTTTCTTTATCTGTCTTTGCAAGGGCAAGTGTAAAGTTACCTACTACACTTACTTCTGTTCCTGAAGGAAGATATGATATTGTAAGCTTGTTTGTATCAATATCATAGCTGAATGTATATGTACCGCCTGATGCTGCAAGCGTTGACGCACTCGACCACTTTGAGCTAAACTGGCTTCCGACTGTAAAGTCCTTGTATGTGTAACCGCAACAATAACGAACACCCTGATTCATTACTCTGAATTCATAGTTGCCCTTGTTAAGCTTAACTGATGCCGAATAAACATTTGCATCCTTTGTTGCCTGAAGATCAAGGTTGATATCGCCGACTATTGAAGCCTTTGAAGGTGCAAGATATTCAATTGTAAGGGTATTCTTTGCAGTATTAAACTTAAATGTGTACTTACCGCCTGTTGCCTTAAGCGTTGTAGAACTTTTCCACTTTGAACTGTATGTTGCGTTTGTTGTTTTATCTGTGAATGTTGAACCGTTACCGAATGCAACTCCGTTTACACTCATCTTGAATGTGTATGAACCTGCTTCAAGCTCAGTTGAGCCTGTATAAATGCCGTTGCCGTCATCTGCAAGCGGGAGTGCGATATCTCCTGTTACACTTACTCCGCTCTGTGGCTGTGTCGGCTCTGTTGCAGGCTGAGTTGGCTTTGTTGCGGGAGCTGTTGTTGGCTGTGTAGCTGTTGTGGGCTGTGTTGCTGTTGTAGGCTGAGGAGCTGTTGTTGGCTCTTCGCCCTGAACGAGAACTGCCTTTGCAGTAAATGCAGCACCTGCTACTTTGTTAGCACTATTGTAAATATAATCGATGTCCTTCTTTTCGCTTTCGAAGAGCTCATCATATGTGTCAGCCTCTGTACCTGTAAGATAATCAACACTGAGATTTACTGTTGTGTCACCGCTGCCTACAACATCAAATGTAAATGTGCAATAAACATTCTCTGACTTGAAGTTGAAAAGATCAAGGCTTGAGCAGTTGAAGAGAACCTGATTTGTAAGGCTTGGATTCCAAACGATGCTGCTCTGGAATACAGGGAAAACCTTATTCTTTGTATTTGTTGTTGTTGTTGATGCAAGCTTGAGAACCTTGCTGTCGTATGTAAGGCTGCTCTGTGTATCAACGATCATGTGATCTGCCTTGAGAAGGTAAGTAACAACAACCTGCTCTGTCTGTGCATTGTAATCATACGAAACAGGATCTGTCACATTTGATGTAACATTGATCTTGTTGCCTGCACTTGTTTCTTCGCTTGTTTCGGCAGCACTTGCTGAGAAAGGCAGAGCTGTGAACATGCACAGCACCATCATTACCGCAAGAACCACAGAAAGCTTTTTCTGAATTTTTTTCATACTTGCTGCTCCTTTAATAAAATAAAATTACCGTTCGCCACAGTTTTGTGGCAATACTTCTAGCTTCGGAAACTTTAACAGTACAAAATTTCCGAGGACATTTAAATTATAGCACATTTAAGTTGTTCGGGCAATGAATCTGTTATTCTTTTAGCGAAAATTTTTTGCCCTAAAATATGTGCAAATTAACGGTAAGTTTGCTATTATATACAAATTCATTGTCTGATTATTGTGGATATTGTCTTATCCATGTCCCTCAGTTCAGAAATAACTGATAATAATACTATCGTATTTAATTTTTTACAACAATTGTTTTGTAACAAAAAAGTCTGCGTCAAGAGCAATTTCGATGGGGCTGTGACAAAACAGCCTAACAAAACAAAAAATGCATCAGACCTTTTCGGGCAACTGATGCATTTTCTTTTTTAAACTGTTTTCTTGAATAGACTGTGGTGGCACACCGCCGACATCATTATCTGTTTTCAACTTTCAATTCTTAATTGAAAGCACCGCCCGGGTATTTAACTCTTGCACATGCAAATACTGCTACCCGAATTTGGTGCAACAACTTGTTGCTTATTCTTCCTCAGCAAGCTCATCGGCTGTAACTTCTGCCTGCGGTTCTTCCTTTGCAGCCTCCTCAGGCTCTTTTTCGGAAACAATATCGTCAATTTCCTCAATAAGCTTCTGTTCTGCGCATCTGTGCTTTTTTAAAGCGAGAAATGCTGCTGTGGCAGCCGCAAGTGCAGAGATTGCACCGATGATTGTGTAGAATAATTTTTTGCTTTTATCCATTCCGGCACCTCTTTCAGTATTAATATAAATCAGCGGAAAAACCGTATTTTTCTACTTATTGCTATTTTATATCATTTTTACAAATCTTTCAATAGGCAACTGATAATCTTTGCACAAATGGCTGTCAGTGTGTTATATTCTCTTTTTACGCTCTGCAAGGACAAAAAGCACTCCGCCCGAAATTACAACAAGCATCATAACAGCCGTTGCTGTCACTCCTGTCTGAACACTGCCGTTTTTATCAGGCTGTGAAGGAGTGCTGTCCGATGTTGCGGCACCGCCTGTTGCCGAAGTCGGATTTACGGAGGTTCTACCGACAGTTGCAGGCTCACCCGTCGGATCAGTCTGAACAGTCTGTTCCTGAGTAGCAGTCGGTTCTTCCGACGGTGACGATTTTTCAACAAGATTTGCATTTGCGGCAGCCTTTTCAAAATCGCCCTTGCCGATATAATCACGCAGAATTTGTTCGCAGGTGGTATATTCTTTCACTGTCATGAGCGACGCAACATCGCCGTAATCGGAACTTTCAAACGCATAGTTATTTGAAACCACTCTGTAAGTTTTTAAAGTGTCAATTGCCTTTCCTCCGATTTTTACATCTGACACTCTGCCGCCGTACGGCTTTGAATAGTCATATACCGCACTTAAACCGCTGAACTGCATTACAGAACCGCTGTTATCCGGCCAGCTGTACTGATACGGGTCTTCCCCATTCTTTATCGCCTGCTTTTGAAGGGCATAAACCGCATTGTTTTTCTTCATAAGGTCAACTGAAAATTCAAGAATATCAATAATCTGCTGACCTGTAAGCTCCTTTTCAACAAGCACATTGCCGTAGGGTGAAATTGAAATCAAATCGGAATATGTCACATTACCCTTTGGAATACCCGAACGGATTCCGCCTGCATTCTCCATTGCAACATCAGCACCCGTAAAGTCAAGATAAGCGGCTGTTACGATTCTGCCTATCTCCTGCTCGCTTGTTCTCAGCTCTTCCCAGCTGTAAGCGTACTCCCTACTGCTCTCGCCGATTACTTCGCTGAGTACGCTCTGTTCACGCTTTTCAATTGCAGAAATATCGGACGCAATCTTTTCATCGGACATTCCCTGAGTATCGGCAGACGAATATGTTTTTTCGACTGCATCGGTAACGCCCTTTTCATTGGAATATGTCAGAGTAAGTACACCTACATTTTTGAAAAAGCAGTTTGCCTCAACAAGCTTTACGCTCTTGCCGTCACTGTCAGCACAGTATTTGTCAATGAGAATGTGCTGATGACCTGCGATTACCGCATCAATGCCCGATGTTTTGGCAATGAATTTTTCTGGGTTTGCATTATGAGTCAGCGCAAGTATAATATCACAATTCTCGTCATCTCTGAGAAAATTCGCATACGCTGTCGCTGTTTCGGCTGAATTTTCAAAGCGAACATTTTCAACATTCTTTGCCGATGTTGATGTGTAAAAATCTTCGTCAATAACGCCGAAAACTCCGACTCTTACCTTTGTGCCGTCATCAGCAGTAACATTCTTTATATAAAAGTTGTTGTCAAAATATCTGTTGCCGCTTGTGTCTGCCACATTTGAGGCAAGTATGGTAAAAGAGCTTTCTCTGTCAAGCTCTCTCAGCCTGTCGGCACTGTATGACCAATCGTGATTGCCGGGCGTCATTGCGTCATAACCTACAGCGTCCATAAGCTCGGCAATGCTTTTTCCCTCTTCAACGGTGGCAAATGACTGTCCGTGAAAGGTGTCGCCTGCATCAAGTATCAAATCGGCATTTTCCTTGTCCGCAATTGTCTTGACTGCGTCAAAACCGATTTGACCGCCCGATGTGGACTTGTAGTAGCCGTGAATGTCGTTTGTGTGAACTATATGAATTTCCGTTGATTTTTCTTCGGCAGATACAGCACACACCGAAATACCCGAAAGCATTATGGCGCTAAGCAAAACACAACCGAATTTTTTTATGCTTTCTGATTTCATTACTTTACTCCTTTCAAATTAAAAATATGTAGTAATTGTTTGTAAAATCAATGCTTTGTTGGGTGAATTGTACCATATTCTGCGCAATTTTTCAATAATTTTATATTGAATACGGCGGCAAGCTGTTTTATTATTGCAAAATTTTGCTTTATCTGCTATTATTTTAAGATGTTGATAACCCAAAAGTTACGCTGAGATTTCACAACAAGTACAGCTTAAAAATCTTTGAATACACCTTTGATTCATCAATTTTGCTGAAGAAGAAACAACAAAAGCAGAATAACAAATAAAATCAAAACAAAAACGGCAGTACCAAAAAAATCGGTACTGCCGTTGTTATATAAGAAATTAATCTCTTGTTTTTTCGCCGTTAAGAATCATTTCCGCATTCTTAACACGCTCTTTTGTCGGGGGCTCAATGCCCTCGAGAGGATAGTCATAACCGAGTGCTTTCCACTTGTACACACCGAGTGTGTGATACGGAAGAACTTCAACTCTTTCAACATTCCTGAGCGAACGGATAAAGTCAGCAAGTCTGAAAAGATACTCGTCCTTATCATTTCTTTCAGGCACAAGAACATGTCTTATCCATACGGGCTTGCCCATATCGGAAAGCTGTCTTGCCATTTCAAGAATATTGGTGTTTGGCTGTCCTGTAAGGATTTTGTGCTGTTCATTGTCGATATGCTTTATATCAAGCAACAGCAAATCCGTATATTCCATTAGCTCTTTCCACTTTGAATAGAACGGCTCTTTGGTTGTAAACGGGTTGGCGCTTGTGTCAATACAGGTATTAACGCCCTGCTTTTTAGCCTTCTTAAACAAATCAAGCAAAAAGTCAATCTGTAAAAGCGGCTCACCTCCGCTTACTGTGATACCGCCCTTATTTTTCCAATAGGGGCGGTATGCAAGCGCTTTATTAAGCAACTCGTCGGCGGTGTATTCCACGGTGTTTTCATCGTGTTTCCAGGTGTCGGGATTGTGGCAGAACTGACAACGCATTGCGCAACCGCTCAGAAAAATCACAAATCTCACGCCCGGACCGTCAACAGAGCCAAAAGTTTCTATTGAGTGTACAAAGCCTTTAACAGCGTTGTCTGACATTACATTCTGTCGTGGCAGGTTCTGGCAATAACATCCAGCTGCTGCTCTCTTGTAAGGTCGATGAACTTAACAGCATAACCCGATACACGGATTGTGAAGTTAGCATACTCTTCCTTCTCAGGATGCTCCATAGCGTCAATGAGTTTTTCTGTACCGAATACATTTACATTGAGGTGGTGTGCGCCCTGATCAAAGTAGCCGTCCATAACATTTACGAGGTTGTCAACACGCTCATCATCGTTGTGTCCGAGAGCACCCGGGTTGATTGTCTGAGTATTTGAAATACCGTCAAGAGCGTACTCGTAAGGAAGCTTAGCAACAGAGTTAAGTGAAGCAAGAAGACCGTTCTGCTCTGCACCGTAGCTTGGGTTAGCACCCGGTGAAAGCGGTTCGCCGGCTTTTCTGCCGTCAGGAAGTGAACCTGTAGCCTTACCGTAAACAACATTTGATGTGATTGTAAGGATAGAAGTTGTAGGCTCTGAATCTCTGTATGTGTGGCAATACTTGAGCTTAGCCATGAATGTCTTGAGAAGATCAACGGCAATCTTATCTGCTCTCTCGTCATTGTTACCGTATCTTGGGAAGTCGCCCTCTGTTTCAAAGTCAACAGCAATGCCGTCCTCGTCACGGATAACCTTAACCTTAGCGTACTTAATAGCGCTGAGTGAGTCAACAACATGTGAGAAGCCTGCAATACCTGTTGCAAATGTTCTTCTTACATCTGTATCGATAAGAGCCATTTCTGCTGCCTCATAGTAGTACTTATCATGCATGTAGTGAATCATGTTAAGTGTACCAACATAGAGGTGAGCAAGCCAATCCATCATTGTGTCATATTTCTTGATAACTTCGTCATAATCAAGGTACTCTGATGTGATAGGTGTATATTCAGGACCAACCTGCATCTTTGTCTTTTCATCAATACCGCCGTTGATAGCGTAGAGAAGGCACTTAGCAAGGTTAGCTCTTGCGCCGAAGAACTGGATTTCCTTACCTGTCTGTGTTGCGGATACGCAGCAGCAGATTGAGTAATCATCCCCCCATACAGGACGCATTACATCATCATTCTCGTACTGAATTGAGCTTGTTGTAACTGAAATATGAGCAGCATACTTCTTGAAGTTCTCCGGAAGTCTTGAAGAATAAAGAACTGTGAGGTTTGGCTCAGGTGAAGGTCCCATATTCTCAAGTGTGTGGAGGAAACGGTAGTCGTTCTTTGTAACCATTGAACGGCCGTCAATGCCAAGACCTGCAACTTCGAGTGTAGCCCATACAGGGTCGCCCGAGAAGAGCTGGTTGTAAGACTCAATTCTTGCAAACTTAACCATACGGCACTTCATAACAAAGTGGTCAACGAGTTCCTGAGCCTGTGATTCTGTAAGTGTACCGTTCTCAAGGTCACGCTCGATGTAGATGTCGAGGAATGTTGATACACGACCAACGCTCATTGCAGCGCCGTTCTGAGTCTTGATAGCAGCAAGATAACCGAAGTAGAGCCACTGAACTGCCTCTGCAGCATTCTTAGCAGGCTGTGAAATATCAAAGCCGTAAGAAAGTGCCATTTCCTTCATATCGTTAAGAGCACGAATCTGATCGGCGATTTCTTCACGAAGCTGGAAGTCGCCTCTTCTCATACCCTGACGGTTTGTTTCTGCAAAGTCCTCTTTCTTGCCTTCGATAAGACGGTCAATACCGTAAAGAGCAACTCTTCTGTAGTCACCGACGATTCTGCCTCTGCCGTATGTGTCGGGAAGACCTGTAAGAATCTTGTTGTGACGGGCAAGCTTCATCTCGGGAGTATAGATATCGAATACACCCTGGTTGTGAGTCTTGTGATATTTTGTAAAGATTTCGTGGAGTTTAGGGCTTGGAGTGTAGCCATACATCTGGCATGACTGCTCAGCCATTTTGATACCGCCGTAAGGCATAAATGCACGCTTGAGAGGCTTGTCTGTCTGAAGACCTACAACCTTTTCAAGGTCTTTATCAAGATATGCAGCGCCGTAAGCTGTGATGCCGCTTACAACCTCAGTTTCCATATCAAGAACGCCGCCCTTGGCTCTTTCTTCCTTCTGGAGTTCCTTGAGCTCGCCCCAGAGCTTGTCTGTAGCTTCTGTAGGACCTTCAAGGAAAGACTGGTCGCCGTCATAAGGTGTGTAGTTTTTCTGAATGAAGTCTCTGACATCAATGTCGGACTCCCATTTGCCACCTGCAAAATTTGTCCATTCTTCTCTCATTACTGTAAAACCTCCGATAATGATAATTAATACTGAATTTTGTATATGACACAAAAAAATGCCGACTCAATTCCAAGCAGACGCCCGGTAAGGTCAGCTCCTTGAAAAAATCGTCATACATCCTTGTATTCTGTCATTTATTCACTTTTATAATCATATAACCAACACCATTAAAATAACACTTTTTAAGGGCGTTGTCAAGCATTTTGGGATACTTTTTACACCACTTTTTCACACTCAAAGCACTATGGTAAATGAGTACAATTTTAGGGTATGAGGAACATTATTTTCAGCAGATTTTTTCCTGTATTTGTGCGGAATATTTTGTCATATGCCTGCTCTGCTGCACTGCGGCTTGAGTCGTCCTCATAAAGGTTCACAAGGAAGTCTGCCTCTACCAAAATTTGGTACGGCAAAGTATCAATATTTCCATAGGTGTGATGGTGTCCCACATGGTAACAAACTTTGTCAATAAATGTTTTTTCGTAGCCGAGAGCAGCAAGCAACTTTTCAGCCTCGTGAAGACCTTCAAGTTCCTGATACTTTCCTGCAGACGAATTGTACTTTTCTTCGCTCACCTTTATGCCGATGTCATGAACGATTGCGGAGATTTCAAGAAGCTCCTGATCGTCGGGCAAAAGATTTTCACTCTCACCGATTGTCTTTGCGAATGAATAAACCTTGAGAAAATGGTGAATTCTTTTCTTGTCACTTCCAAAATATTCAATCATAGCAGTTATAACCCTGTCGGTTTTCATATTATCACTCCTTACGGCGAGCCGCCGTACCCTATTCGTGTAGATAGTTTTTTTGTTTGTGCAATTCTGTAGGGGTAGCCTTGCGACCGCCGCCTGTGGCGGATAAAGGGAGCAAAGCGCTGTCTGAAATAACGAGCAAGAGGCAGTACATTTATGTACAACGCATTGCGACTATATTTCAGACGGGAGGATTCGCACAAACAATCACTTTTTCATACTTCTTATATATGCAAAGGTCTTTTCTTCACCCTCATCTCTCAGCATAACCAATAATTTTTCAAGCAAAGCCTCGGTGTTGGGGTGCATACGGTGTTTGCCTCTGATTCTGCAAAAATATGTAAACGGAGCGCCGTCCGTGTAATTTTTGCCGTTGTAGATTTTGCTTGCGGCAACTCGGTCGCAAAACATTTCGATAACATATTTTACAGGCATTTCAACATTTTCAATCTGCTTTGTCTTTGGGTTGTAATCGTTCCAGTATTCGTAATGGTGACGGTTTCTGCCCTTGTGATGCAGCCACGCCTGTGAATAGCCATACAGCTCTCTTTCCTTTTCATTGGGACTTCTCGTGCCCTGAAAATACTTTGCACCCGGAATAAATTCTGTAGGCGAATACTTTGACAAATCGTGTATTAATCCCTGTCTGAGAATTCCTGCCCTTGCACAGTTGGCAATTACCTTGTGCCTGTGACGGGTTATTGTTCTGAAATGTTTAATCGGATGTGCCATAATTATCACCATAAATTGTTAGTTTGGAAAATGCAAAACATTCTCCGACTGACATTTTACCACATTTCTTGCCGATTTAAAATAGCACTTGCAAGATTGTCGAAAAAAAGTTATAATATACAAAGGTTAAAATTTTGTAACCATTTAATGTTAAATTCTATAAGGATAGGTAATCTATGAAAAAGAAAATTTTCATTCTTTTACTTTGTGTTGTCCTCATTGCAACCTGCATATTATGCGGTGTGACGGGAATTTTCGGAAATGATTCTCAAAATTCTCCAAAACCGCAGACGCCCGATACGGCAGTAACCGAAAATATAACATTTCCGAGCACGGTCGATTCGCTCACATTAAAAGTCGGCGAATCAAAGCTTATTGAACTGTCATCCGAAAAAGCAAAATCCGTTACCAAATGGACAAGCTCGGACAGTAAAATTGTTACCGTTGATGACGGCGGAAGGGTTGACGCTCTCAAAGAGGGTACGGCTCTGATTTCTGCCATTTCAAAAGACAAATCAAAGTCGGAATTTCAGGTTACGGTGGCAAAATCAACCACAAAAAAGCAGCAAAGCTACTCAACCTGTATAACGGCAAATCTTGACAAGCTTGAAAGCAATAAGCGTAACACGGCAAAAAACCTGTACGCAATCAAGGTCAACCGCACGGCAAACTGCGTGACGGTTTACACATATGACGAAAAGGGCAAGTACACAATCCCCATAAGGGCGATGATTTGCTCCACAGGTCTTGACAATTCGACAATCACGGGTGACTACACAATCGGAATCAAGTCCGAATGGCTTTCCCTTGTGGGCGATGTTTTCGGAAGATACATCAGCGGAATTTCTGGCGATTATCTTTTCCACTCCGTTCCCTACTACTCAATGAGCGAAGAAGATTTGGAGCTTGAGGAATTCAACAAGCTTGGCGAACAGGCATCACAAGGATGCGTAAGACTTGCGGTTTCGGATGCAAAGTGGGTTTATGACAACTGCCTCACAGGCACGAATGTAAGCATATATGACGACGCAGAAAATGCAGGCCCTCTCGGAAAACCGGATGCAATCAAAATCACCGATTTTACCAACAAATGGGATCCGACAGACAGCAACAAAAAATGCCCGTATGCCAAAGCGACACCAATAATCAGCGGTGCAAACGATTACACAATCAAAAGTGGCGGCGAATTTTACGCCCTTGCAGGAGTAACAGCCGTTGACACCTGCGGCAACGACATAACTTCGAATATCGAAGTTTTCGGCAATGTGATAACCACCCGAAAAGGTAAGTACAAGGTAACATATTCAGTCACCGATGTGCTTAAAAGAACATCAAGCGTAACGATTACGGTAACGGTCGAGTAAATTTAACGGCGAGCCGCCGTTAAATGAATATTGAATAGTGAATAATTATGGTCGAGAAGACAGTTTGCCAAATGCAACCATTCGTCTTCCCGACCGTTTTTCATATGAAAGTTGTTGTTTGTCTGTAGGGGCGTTCATCGGACGCCCGCAAGCAACGGTACAGACTACATATTAATACAAATTTTATAAATGCTGCAAAGCAACTGTAATAATGTATGGATGAACCGTGTTCGCCCATACAGATTTGTACAAACATTGCATACCTACACTCGGGCATATTCACTCTCTCATTAACAAGACTGTCTTCCCGAAAGGACTGCGGTGGCACACCGCTGACCATAATTTTCAATTTTCCATTTTACATTTTCAATTAAAAAGAATCTCCCGAACACGGCAAATGCCATATTCGGGAGAATTTTTTATTTATTCACATATTCACTTTGTACAAGCTTTAGCCAAAATTATTCGGCATCGGGAAGACTTGCAAGCTTTTCAAGGTGAGCATACTTATCAGCAGCAACCTTTTCAGCCTTTTCAAAGAGTTTTTCTGCTCTTTCGGGGAATGAACGAGTGAGTGAGTTATAACGAACTTCGCCCATGATGAAGTCACGATATGATGCAGAAGGAGCTTTACCGTCAAGCATGAACGGATTCTTTCCTTCGTCTGCAAGACGAGGATCGTAACGGAAGATGTTCCAGTAACCTGCCTCAACAGCCTTTTTCTCCTCAAGCTGAGCAATGCCCATGCCGCCCTTGATGCCGTGGTTGATACACGGAGCGTAGCAGATTACGAGTGACGGACCGTTGTAGCTTTCAGCCTCAACCATAGCCTTGAGAACCTGATTGTTGTCAGCACCCATAGCGCACTGTGCAACATAAACATAGCCGTAGCTCATTGCGATAGCGGCAAGGTCTTTCTTCTTAACAGCCTTACCTGCAGCGGCAAACTGTGCAACCGAACCTACAGGAGTAGCCTTTGAAGCCTGACCGCCTGTGTTAGAATAAACCTCAGTATCGAATACGAGGATATTAACATTTTCGCCTGATGCGATTACATGGTCAAGACCGCCGAAACCGATATCGTAAGCCCAACCGTCACCGCCGAAGATCCACATTGACTTCTTAGCGAGTTCGTCCTTGTCAACGAGTGTTTTCTTAACAAGTTCGCCAACCTTTGCGTCCTCTGTGTTCTTTTCGAGTTCAGCGATAAGAGCGTCTGTTGCAGGACGGCTTGAAGTTGAATCTGTTACTGTGTCGAGATAGTTCTGGCAAGCTGTCTTGAGGTCAGCGCTGTCTGTATCCTTCTGAATACCCTCAACATACTCGATAAGTCTGTTGCGGATAGCCTTCTGACCGAGAGCCATACCAAGACCAAACTCTGCGTTATCTTCAAAGAGTGAGTTCTGCCAAGCAGGACCGTAACCCTTCTTATTCTTTGTATAAGGTGTTGCAGGAGCAGATGCACCCCAAATTGATGAACAGCCTGTTGCGTTAGCGATAAACATTCTGTCACCGAAAAGCTGTGTAACAAGCTTTGCATACGGTGTTTCACCGCAGCCTGCGCAAGCGCCTGAGAATTCAAGCAACGGCTGTTTGAACTGACTGCCCTTAACTGTAGTGAACTTGAACTTCTCGTGAACTTCAGGCTTATCTTCAAGTGTGAGAGCGTAGTCAAATACTGCCTGCTTAGGACGCTGTGAATCGATTGACTGCATTGTGAGAGCCTTAGCGCCCTTCTTACCCGGACAAACCTGAGCACAAGCGCCGCAACCCGTACAGTCGAGTGTTGAAACTGTCATTACAAAGTTGAGGTCCTTGAGTCCCATCATCGGGAGGCTCTTTGTACCCTCGGGAGCTTTTGCAAGCTCATCGGCTGTCATGGCAACAGGACGAATTACAGCGTGAGGACATACGATTGCACATCTGTTACACTGAATACAGTTTTCAGGATTCCATTCGGGAACATCAACTGCGATACCTCTCTTTTCATAAGCGGCAGAACCGTTAGGAGCAGTACCGTCAACATGATCCATAAATGTTGAAACAGGGAGCTTATTACCCTTATACGCATTTACAGGCTTGAGGATTTCGTTTACATACTCAACGAGAGCACCGTTACCCTCTGCCTTGTCGGCAACTGAATTATCGACAGCGTTAGCCCAATCAGCAGGAATTTCAACCTTCTTGAGGTCTTCCATACCACGGTCGATAGCGGCGTAGTTCATATCTACGATAGCCTGACCTTTCTTCATGTATGACTTCTTAGCGGCAGCCTTCATAAGCTCCTTAGCCTTGTCGGCAGGAATGATATCTGCAATCTTGAAGAATGCTGACTGAAGAACTGTGTTGATACGACCGCCGAGACCGATTTCCTTACCGATCTTGATACCGTCAATTGTGTAGAAGTTGATGTGTCTTTCAGCGAGAATCTTCTTCATCTTACCCGGGAGACGCTCGGAAAGCTCTTCTGTATCCCATGGGCAGTTAAGAAGGAATGAACCGCCTTCTTTAAGGTCATCAACAATATCGTACTTGTCAACATAAGACGGATTGTGACAGGCAACAAAGTCTGCCTTTGAAATGTAGTATGTTGACTTAATTGGAGTTTTACCGAAACGAAGGTGAGAAACTGTAAGACCGCCCGACTTCTTTGAGTCATATGCAAAGTAGCCCTGAGCATACATATCGGTGTTATCGCCGATAATCTTGATTGAGTTTTTGTTAGCACCGACAGTACCGTCAGCACCAAGACCCCAGAACTTACAGCTGTGTGTACCCTTCGGAGTTGTATCGGGATTTTCAACAATCGGAAGTGAGAGGTTTGTAACATCATCAACAATGCCGATTGTAAATCTTCTCTTAGGTGTTTCGCTTTCAGCGTTTCTGTAAACAGCGATGATGTCGCCGGGTGTTGTATCCTTTGAACCAAGACCGTATCTGCCTGTGTAAACCTTTACACCTGCAAAGTCCGAACCGTTGATAGCGGCGAGAACATCAAGATAAAGAGGTTCGCCGATTGAACCGGGTTCCTTTGTTCTGTCAAGAACAGAGATTGTCTTAACAGTCTTAGGAAGCTCTCTGAGCATATAGTCGGCAACGAAAGGTCTGTAAAGGTGAACTTTAAGAAGACCGACCTTTTCGCCTGCAGCATTGAGGTAATCGACAACTTCTTCCGTACAGTCACAAACAGAACCCATAGCAACGATAACATGCTCTGCATCCTCTGCACCGTAGTAGTTGAACGGCTTGTAGTCAGTGCCGATTTTAGCATTAACCTTGTCCATGTACTTAACAACAACTTCGGGAACTGCGTCATAATACTTGTTACAAGCTTCTCTTGCCTGGAAGAAGATATCGTCGTTCTGAGCAGTACCTCTTGTTACAGGATGCTCAGGGTTAAGAGCACGACGACGGAAAGCCTCAACTGCATCCCAGTTAAGCATATCGGCGAGGTCTGCGTAATCCCACTCCTCAATCTTCTGAATTTCGTGAGAAGTTCTGAAACCGTCAAAGAAATGAAGGAAAGGAACTCTGCCTTCAATAGCTGCAAGGTGAGCAACAGCGGCAAGGTCCATACATTCCTGAGGATTGTTTGAACAAAGCATTGCATAACCTGTCTGACGGCAAGCGTAGATATCTGAGTGGTCACCAAAAATAGAAAGTGCGTGGCTTGTGAGCGCACGGGCTGATACATGAATAACGCCCGGAAGGAGCTCGCCTGCCATCTTGTACATATTCGGAATCATAAGGAGCAGGCCCTGTGATGCTGTGTAAGTTGTGGTCAAAGCACCTGCTGCGAGTGAGCCGTGAACAGCACCTGATGCGCCGCCCTCCGACTGCATTTCCGTTACCTGAACCTGTCTGCCGAAAAGGTTCTTGGCACCCTGTGCCGAGAACTTGTCGGTAAGGTCAGCCATTACGGAAGAAGGTGTAATAGGATAGATAGCCGCAACATCGGTAAACGCATAAGAAACATGAGCTACTGCGCTGTTACCATCCATAGTTTTCATTTTTCTTGCCAATGGAATCGTCCTCCTTTTTAATCAAAGCGGCAAAGGAAATGATGCCGCATAAATTTTCGATACCCGTTAATTACGCACCGTAAATCAACAAGCGGTACGGATACTTTGTATCATCTTAAATTTTATCACTTAAACACCGATTTGTAAAGTGTTTTACCTGTCTCTTATACACATCTCCGAGCCAACG